>Ga0183099_1000011_pt1 | contig 273336 bp, 281 predicted proteins | sample Biomet1_FD_127788 | JGI IMG/M metagenome (GOLD analysis project Ga0183099, IMG submission 127788) | Microbial communities from bioreactor (seeded with anoxic lake sediment) at LBNL, California, USA - Biofuel metagenome 1 | ecosystem: Engineered > Bioreactor > Anaerobic > Unclassified ...
AATGACCAGTGAAAAACGCTGGTACTACAGTGTCACCAACATGGCGCACAGCATGGCTTTTGCTCAGGTGATCCGTAGCATGCTGGAAACAGCAGTTGCGGTGCACAATGGTACGTTCGAACTCAAAGATCCGTACTACATTCATGCGCTGCAGAACATCGTCGGTGCTGTGGATAGCAAGACTGAAAAGGAACTTGCTATCCTTAACAAGAAGATGCGCAATTACGATGAAGTCTTGGATGAACAGATCCTCGAAGAGTTCAATCTTATCACCAAGGTGAACATCTTTGACTTCGTCACCATTGCGTACAACAAGAAGTCCAGAACCGCTTCTCTGGTCACCTGCTTCCAGGACGAAGAAGAAACCTTCAAGAAGCAGTTCGGAACAAGGATCAGGAAAAAGACTTGGCAGATGCTGGAAGATCTCTTCCGTGAGATCTACGCTGTCGAAGACCTGACCAAGGCACCGATCGAGGTCCAGATCAACGATCTCAAGTGTCCGCAGTTCAGAGCTCACCTTGAACTGCTGACCAAGGCATGGTCACATCTGCTCCCGTTCTTGCGGTGTGCGTTTGACGAGACCAGTGCTGAAAAGACAGCAGAATCGGTTGTCTTCCTGGAATCTTGTCTGCCGCTTCTGCCCAAGCTCATTGACAAAGGCCGTTGGATTGGCGGTGGCACAATGAAACCCATCGAGCTGTCAAATGGTGATGTGGTCGATAAGAATACCGAAGTTCTTGTTGATCCCACCGCCAAGAACAAATCTCAGCCGGTATCCAGACAGGTACTTGATCAGCCGGTTGGCCTCAAGACTGAAGTCCATGAACGCCCCCTCTCCACCATGGAGATGCTCACGGGAAAACGCAAAGATGACAATGGCTGGCGCCAGAGTGATCCGAGGACCCGCTTCACTGATCGACAGCAAGAAGATGAACGACCTGACTTCTTCTCCAGGGAACAGGGTCGTTTTCAGAGCCGTTTGAACTTCAGTGGTCGTGGTAACCGTTTCTTGGATGAACCTGATGATGGCCCGTACAACGATGCACCCAGGTCAGCCTTGGAGAATGCTGCGTTGACGGAAAACTATCGTTCCAGAACCAGGAACCAGTACCGTGCTCCTCGCAACCAGCAGGACTACTTTGACCGCATTGTCTAACTGATTAGTGAGCCCGGGAGAACATCCCGGGCTCACGTATTTGAACTTAGTAATTCTTTTTTGTTATAGATGTGATGATTTCCCAATCTTGTTTTAAGGGGTTTCAGCATGCCAGTTACAGTTGGGTCTAACCGTACTGCGGATCAAAGTCAAGAACAAGCCAGTCAATATGGCTCAAATAAAATCTGTGAATTCATTGGTATTGTTGCCAAAGACAAAGAAATAAACAGCAAAGTCATCGACGTCTTCATCAAAGATCTGACTCCGTTCTATGAAGGTAAGCTTGAACCAAAAAAGCAAGAGTATGATGTCACTGCAAAGAACTACAGTGAGAAACTTACTCTCTCGAACACAATCAAAGCTACTTGGTACGGTGGGAACACCAACAAACGTTACCCACCGGATGTCAAGAAAGGTGAACAGGTCACGGTCTTCCTCTATAGCGACCAAGATATCTACTATTGGGATAGTCTTGGTCGTGATGACGACAAGCGTCGTACTGAGCGCACTGAGATCAGTGCAGCCAACACACCGGAAGGTCCAACCCCACTCCATCAGGAGAACACATATGGCCTCCACATTGACACCCAGGAAGGCAAGACACTAGACTTGCACACCAGTACCTCAGCTGGTGAACAATTCAAGTACCAGTTGTTCTTTGATGGTAAAGGTCAGCTTGGTCGTATCTGCGACGATCAGAACAATGAGATCGCAATTGAGTCTTCCATCCCTCGTATCTATGCCAGAAACAATGAAGGCACCATGATCGAGTTGGCTAAGAAGAATCTGACCCTCATTGCTCCTGAAGACTTGTTGATCAAAGCTGGTCGACAAGCTTGCATTGATGTTCCAGCACTTACCTTTAAGAACACCGAGAAAGGTGGTGCCACAGTCATCAATGCTAAAGACTTGGTGATGGAGTGTGAACAGTCCTTTGTTGTAGATGCACCTAAGACAGGCTTCAAATCAGCTGTAGAAGCAAACAGTATAGTTTCTGGTCATCACTATGCCACTGGCTACTCGACTATTGAAGGTGGCTATGACACGTATGACAAGGCAGAGATCAACATCGCTGATGGCTCAGTGACCAACTCCTCAGCAGCTGCTAACAATGGAGATGGAAGTGATGCAAGCAACCGGCATTGCACTGCATTCGAAGACTTCAAAGCAACAATTGATCTCATCTGTGCTGACCTAGAACGGATCGATTCCAAGATCGGTTATGGAAACAACACAGCTGGTATCAGAGCAGCAGCTGAAAAAGCAATCATGAATCTCAATAAAGGTAAGTAGCATGCCAGAATTCAACAATCCATTTGAGCAAACTGATTCCATACAGGATAGCATTGCTCAGCAGTACAAGGACATTGACATTGGGTCTACTCTTCAGAATGATCTTCAACTGAAGAAGTCCATGATCAATCTGACCAACAACACCAAGATCAAACTGCAGTCGTATCCGATCAAAGGATCTACTCGCAAAAAGATCGTGATCACCAGAGGAAGATTCTTCAAACGTCAGAAAGTAGAATTCATGGTTCAGATGGATCAAGATCAGTACATCACTGGTCTAGCTGAACTGGAGAAAGTCTTCATGGTCTTCATGAAGAACTTCGTCAACCATGAAAAGATGCTCTCTGATATCGGATACGATATCTTCCACAAGACCTTTGATGTGACCAACTTGGATGCTCTCCCTGAGACCATGTACCACATCCAGAATGTCCTGACCAAGGACCTCCCTATGTGGACACGATTCAAGAAGCTCTTTGCGATCATTGATCTCACGATCGAACCGATCATCGTGTCCACTGTCAAATGGAAGATGTTCAACTATCTTCTCCATCAGAGGCGGGTCACGCTTGTTGACCAACATGACTTTGATGGTAAGATCACCATGGTAACACCTCCGGCAGAAGTACATAAGGTCCTTGACCTGTTTGTCTTCATGCCTTACTGCTATCTCTTCTTCCTGTACAAACATCTGAACATGGATAGGTCCTTGGACCAAGTGATCCTCAGTAAGATTGAACCAATCAATCTGGCTGGTGATAGCAGTCAGTAGTCACGAGGTCCACAGGCCATCGTGTGACTACTGACTGCGATGATAATAAACCTGTCTTTGTTCTTATATTAGACTACTACTCCCTTTGTAGGGGAGTAGTAGTCTTTGTGTATATTTCAATTTCAATTTGTTTGTATCTTATGTTTAAAGTTTCAAGTGACTGGTTGCTGGTTGGCTTCATCCTTGGAAGGAATGAAGACACGATGTGAAACGAGTGTCTGAGTGACTGACCCCTGTCTTTCCCTCTTATCTCTCTTCACCCATGCGACGAGACCTTCAGGCGAGTGCATGGTCCGACAAGACTCTTTCCACACTCCGTATATATACTCTCTAGGGCCGGAGGCCCTATTAGTGTGTGTGTACGCATCACATAATAAAGATGGTAAAGAATTAAAAAGATACTTTATATAAAGCAAAGCTACTATCTCCTACAAGGGAGATAGTAGTGAGTGTGAGAATGTGAATCAAAGAAATAAAAGTTATATATCACCAAGGTGATGCGATTGTACGCACAAAACATTTCTCTATCTTAGCAACGAGAAAAAAGGAATAGACATGAACAACATCCTGCTTGGTAAACTGATCATCAGAACCAGTATAGGATTCTTTATCTTGATGATCATCCTCAACATCATGGTGCTGCAGATGAAGGTGTTCCCTTATTTCAACAGTCTACCTGACGGTTACCCAGTTGACCAGCAAGATTACTGGATGAGAGTCTTGCTCAAATATCTGAGATTTCATGTACTTAATAGTCTTCTCAGTCTTCTGATCATTCATGTAGCTAAGTTGCTTGATGTTTATCAAAGTCGGGACAATGCAAAAATTGCAACAATGTATCATCTACCAGTACGAGAAACATCACTCGAGGTCTTTACTGCGATAACCATCGTGCTAGTGAATGGCACCATGAATATCTGGATGTTGGCAGATACCAGAACATTAAACTTATTTTAGGAGATCAGTGATGCTCGATCGACAGGATGTCTACATGCTGATCTTTGCAGCGGTGATTGTTGTTGGGATGCTCACTCTTGGGGTGGTGGGTCTGATCTATAAATTTTACGGGTGGGTCACTACCTGATTGATGTAGGAGTCTGAAAATGAACATAATCACAAAGAGCTTTTCTGTATGTATCTTGGCTATGTTTAGTCAGATTGTTTACATGCTGGATCAGGTGAAGGAGATGGTCAAGGTAGGACTTGATGTCATCGAACTGGGAATCATCTACTTTTTACGGATGTCACTGGTGATCATCATGTTGGTCGCTATACTTCTGGCTCCTGGTTCGGAAGAGATCTATCACAACAACATCTTCGCCACCTGGTGGACAATACTCCACTATGGGATATTTACCGTGGTGACGGACCTTTTTTATCATTGCGATGAAGGTAGTCTTGCTCGGTCGGTGTTCTTTGTGTTATTTGGCGCACCACTCATGTTGATCGTCAAGTATGATGCATCAATGGTCATTCCACTCTTACTCTGCTGAGGTGAGTAATGTCTATCTGGGAAAAGTTCACTTGGTTTTTCAAGGCAATCCTCGGGGCACTGCTTGGCCTCTCGATCTGGTCATGGTTGTATCTGATCCCACAGCTCCCGAAACACCTCAATGATGACCGGTTGTACAATCTGCGTGTGGAAACCTTGGGAAGTATCTACGTTTGTGTGGTCGCCATCTGTGGCATCTACGCCACAGAGTGGGTCATGCAGTGTCTGATGAAACGGACGGAAGATGATGCCAAGTTTATCTTCAAGACTGGCGCTCCTGTCATGGGTGCGATCCTCTGTGGGGTCTATGGTGCCTACACAGGGAATGTCTTGTTTCAGGTGATCCTGATCACAAAACCATTTTGAGGTATGCCATGACTGAACACAATCCCGTGCTGGACCGTGCTGTCTTGTGGGCGATGGTCCTCGGCTTTGGGTCTTTTACTCTGGCGATCTGGCTGAGCTTGAAATGTTATCGGCTCAACGAGATCACTGAGATGTTGGCAGTGGCCTCTACGATCTTCATCAGTGGGATCATCTATGTCGCTTCTGGTGTCTCATCGATCAAGTTTGTGAAAGGGGCACATGGCCCTCTGTGTCTGATGGTCCTGATCCTCAGCACTGCCAGGATGCTGATCATCTCAGCAGTAGCGGTCCTCTGGTATATCCAACAAAGTTACTAGGAGTGAACATGAACATGTATCACTTACGTCTGGTTCATGGATTCTTTTTCATGCTGTGGACCGCTGAGTTGTTCTTACCACAGACAGTGACGTCTAATTTCAATTTGATCTTTGTGTTTAAATTGACCCCAGTGATGATGATTGCATCTGTCGCAATCATCATCGATGTCATCCTGAAAGGTTATAAGAATCCAGAGGGAACATTCTTTTTCTGGATAACTTTCTGGTTGACAATTGGTGTCCAAGTGATCTGTCTCTATCACATTGGGAAGGCAATCTTTGAATGGTTTGATTGCCTTCTGTGGTCTGCCCGATATCACCCACTGCTTTTCTAAGTGGCATTCTCCTAGCTATCGATAATCTGAAGGAATAACATTTAGGAGAATATCATGGACCGCAAATACGCCAAAATCATCGAGCAACTCTGCACCCGGATGATCAGGTACGGCCTCTTGTTGACATTTTTAATCGGGCTTGCTTACAGTTACCTCGAAATCTATTGTTTGACGGATGTCAATATCCACCAGGCGTACTGTGGTTTTGCCGGGCTACTGTTTGTTGGTAGTTATGCCATGTTCGTATTGGATCGTCGGATACGTCGGTACCTCCGGCAACTCATCCGGCACACAACAACCACATGGTTGTTCAGGAAAGCAATCGCTTTGGCGTTTCTTCAGATCGCTGAGAACTTCTTAGTGGTCCTCTCCCCATTGACGATGACAGCAGCTTGGGGTATCCTTTTTAAAGAGGGGTTCAGTCTACTCTTTATCACTTGTTGTTAACCACAGAGGTGAAGATATGAGAATCTTTTTCTGGCCATTGAAGCTGATGCGTTTTAGCTGGGTATACGAAAAGCTTTCTCTCATCGGTATCGGCAGCATGCTATTAAACTTAGTTGCCAACTGGTTTCTTATCAAGAACCCTGACATCATGGCAGTGAACATGTTCAGCTTCATGATCCTTGTCGGATTCTTGCTGGTTGGTAACATCAGTCGAGTCCTCAAGCATGAACATGTTGAACTGAATATCAGGTATCCTTATCTTGGATTTGACAAGGACACTCGTTATCGGTTTATCAGTCGTATCTGGTATACATTTGTCACGGTGTTCACGACAATCATTTTCGTGATTGCTTGGACTACATTAGCATCGATCATCATCCTCCAGTCTGGTTAGATGAGTATCCCAGGGCATTGCCCTGGGATACCTTTGATAGAAATATTTAGTTTTTGATCAATGAGTATTTATCGATATATCACCATTGTGATGTGTTTTATACACATGAACAAATTTCATTTCTCTGCAAAAATAAGTCAAAGCTAGACAAGTATTCATCTTTCTTAAAAAGGTTGCTTAGAATCAATCCTGAACGCATTTTGAGCTACTTGTGGAGGGGTCATGGGGTTAGGAGTAAGCAGACGATTTCGTAATGATCGTAAATGGAAATCAGCCATGCGTGTCTACCGTGACACTGGCTATAAGAACTATTGGTACCATGCTTTCCGTCGGAGGATACGTCGGTACCGAAAAAAGAACATGGAGGAAAATATGGTCAATCCACAAAACAAGTTGCATTTGCTGATGATTGCTTGTTCGGCATTTGCCCTCTTGGTCACAATCGCTTTGGTTTTGGTGAACTACTTTGAGTGGTTCACGTTTATTCGTGAAACCTGGTGGTTGCTGATCAACGTGAATCTCGCCCCAGCGATCTTTGTGTATCTGTTGATCTGGCGGGCACCAGAACAGATCATGAAATTGTGGCGACCAGCTGTCCTTTATGGCTTTCTCATCCCCATGATTGGCGGACCACTTGGGGTTTTGATGTCAACACTGGTCTTGATCAAAACGGCATAACCCAGATCTAGGAGCATCACTGCTCCTAGATCTTCAGGAGAGACAATGAAAATCTTTTCATGGGTAAATCAGAAGTTGGGAAAGTTCAGCCGGTGGCTTGATCTGAAGATATTTCAGATGTACGTCAGACAAATCACGACACTTGTGAATGATCGACACATCACAAATGCTTCTACCGATCGCTTTGGGATGAGTATCATTGGTGCGTCATTTGTACAGACTAAAACCAATGACATCATTAAAGTGTACTATGTCTTAGCCAACCGCTTCTTGACGTACATGTTTCGAAAGGAACATCAACAGGCGCTTGGGTTAACAATGATGTCCACACAGTACGCAATTGTGTTGGTTAACGATCCAACAATGCAGTTGAATAAAACCTTAAGCAATGCCGTGGTTTTTCATGAACTTGGTCACATTGTGAAAGGTCATTTCGATACCGACATGCTTGGGAAAGCTACGTATTTTGTTGGAGATATTTCCAAAGAACTGGAAGCAGATGAGTTTGCCGTACAAGCTGGATATAGCCAACAACTGCAGGATGTGTTGTCTAACGCGTTTGCTAGTCTACCTTTTAGTTCGAAAGATATTCCAGCATTGAGAGAACGATTGATCAAGGTGATCGAATTTGAAATTGATCACCCGAATATTCAGCAGCAACGCCTTCATTTGCTCCAGTAGGGGTAGGGGAAACCCTACCCCTACGGAGGTGTGACCTAGCTGAGCGCAATCACTGCTGATCCGGCTATCCGCAGTGATGTCAACCAAGTCCTTGGTAAGCGCATGCATACAGTGTTCGCCGGAATGTGAATGAAAGGATTTATTGCGCTATATTACCGACATGATCAATCTCTGATCAATCAACACAACAACTCCTAAGGAGTACATCATGGCTAACGAATTTTTCAGGGAACTGCTTGAACACATTGCCAAACAGTCTTCTACCACTCGCTCCAGCAACTCGGTTGTCTACATGCAGGAAATGGGCATTGCTGATCCCGAGATCGACGCGCTCAGCGGCCGTGAACAGTCCGATCTGGACGACAAGAAAACCAACGAACTGCTCAATGTGTTTCTGGCCATGCAGCAAAGCCCTGTCCCTGATCCGGATGTCACAGTCATTCATTTTGACAAGGACGCCATGCGTGGTGATCCTGAAGACACTTTCTTCTTCAATGCTGAAACCATGCGCAACATCGCCGGCAAGCTGACCGCTCGTGAAATGTCCGAGCTGTTCGTGTTCATCAACTCTACGTATTCCGCCATTCGCAAGAATAATGCGCTTGTGTCACTCGTGCATGTACCGACGTTGCGGGCTTACTTGGAAGAATGGCTGCAGCCATTCCTGCGGGAAGCCAAGTATGATGGGTTGATGCTCCTTGGTCTGTACAACGTGTATGACGTTGACGGCACCGCCATCACCAACTATATGGAAGAACTCGCTGCCAAAGAGCAGACTGCTGTTGCGATACCGGAAGATATTCTTGCGCAGCTCAAGACGCCGGCCTGCACCGTCCTGCTCCCCACCCTGGCCGATGACTTTCTTCCTGATCCTCGTGGTTTGGAACTTCGCCCACTGGCTAATGGACTGATTCGGCTGGACTCGTTTGTGCTTTTGCACAAGCGGTTTATTGTCAGCTTCAGCCACATCAACAAGGTAATTGCATTTGCTGACCCTGCCGCGATCTATGCAAAGATGGGTTTCAGTGGTGGTGGTGAAGCGTAACCAGCTAATACCAGATGAACCACTGTTTACCAATCTCAACATAAGGAGCGCAGAATGCGTTGCACACATTGCCAGGGCATCAATCTTGAAGCTGGATATACCAACAGTAAAGGCAAAACCGATACGGTCATCCAGCAAGTAATGGATCGCAGTACTCATGGAAACGTGTATCAGTTCTTGGACTCGGATGATGGTAAACGGATTCCGAATTCCAAATTGGTACATTGCGTGGATTGTGGAAAAGATTTCCAAAATCCTTTTGTTTCTTGAGTACGGAGATGCCTTATGGAAATCTCCGCAATCCAAGACTGGTGCCGTAACAATGGGATCACCTCCAGAGAACTGGCTCGTAAATGTGGATTGAGATATGACGAACTACGACTGTTAGCAGTTGGTCACAAGTCGCCAGTTATTACCAAGAACACCTCGCAAGGGTTGTATGCTCAGTTGCGAAAGGACACAAAAAACATCCTTCGCTTTACTGGTTGCAGTCTGTACGAGTTGTTCCCAGCATTGGCTGATCTTGGGCTCAAGTTTGATGACCGCGTCGAATTCGACGGGATTGAAGAAGTTGCCAACCTTGAGCACTTCATGTAGCGACTAAATGGGACCGGAGGCAAATGCCTCCGGTCCCATGGATTTGTTACACCGCAATTTGTTTTTTCACTTCGCCTTGCTTACTGCGAAGAGTACGGTACGTATCGTACAGTGTTTCAATGGTACTCATGCTGGGGATGATGATTTCTTTCAAGTTCTTGAAGTGTTCCCGATCTTGGATACGGTTGATCCAGAGTACCAGCCAATCTGCCGCTACTGGCAATCCTTTGGACCTCAGGTATTCTTTAGGCCGGTACTCGTACATCGCCATGGCATTCGCAGGAATGGTTACCGTTTGTGAGTTTTCAAGAATAGTCGCTCGGTGATCCTGCAAGTACAAGCGATATTCAAAATCATCTTGATTGAACATTGGGTCGTAATGCTTTTTCATCATCGTTGCGAGCATTTCCATTGTTGATTCTCCCGTAAAGCGGTGAGCTATATATTACTACATTGATCGATAAAGGTATATCGACACGTTCTTAATCCACAGTGGAGGGCATGCATGGGTATAGTCGAGGAGCGAATTTTTGATGACGGCAGACCCTACTACATCATGACAGAGAATCTTCGAGTTCCACCACAGTTGTGGGGACTGGAAATGCCATTGATGTCGTTAGGGGATCACGTCTCATCTCAGCGAATCAATATGTTCACCACTAACATTGCGCAAGCCCTGATCATTAACGGTGCGGAGATGCCCCAGGTAGCATCTGGGTGTGAACGTGAGTACATGAAGTACACGTTCAATCCGACTCGTTTTGAACAGGATGGTCTTGTGCTCATGACCATACCGAAATTCCGAGTGAACGTTGGTATGGATCAGATCGGGTACTGCCCACAGTATCTGGTAGTGTATCTCGGTGACACTGACAAACAGGTGCATTGCATGTGGGTGTCAGCCTATTCTCAGGGAACAAATGGGTTTGGTTGGGAGAACACCATCAACACATCGATGATGACTCCCAATACCCCAGTACGCAAAGACACCTGCATTGCGCATTCCAGAGCAGTGCAAGGGTCGAAGTATTGCCCTGGGTTGAACCTCAACGTCTGTTATGGTACCTTTTCGGAAACCGTTGAAGATGCAATTGGGATTTCAGAATCAGCGGCGAAACGAATTGTCGCCAAAGGTTACCGGACATTAACGGTGGATGTCCGAAAAGACATGGTCCCATTGAACCGCTACGGAAATGATCTCCACTACAAGTTCATGCCAGACATTGGTGAACGAGTGGCTGAAGATGGGATCGTCTGCGGTTTTCGTAGAGTGGATGATCTGACGTATTTTGCAGACATGACCCCTGATGCATTATGCAAGTCACAACCGATTCATGATGAACTGTTCTTTCAGGTTGATCCTGGTGCTCAGGTTATTGACATTGAAGTTGTGATGAACCCAACCAAGAAAGTCACCACTCCACCTTTTGTGTTCAGCCAGGTGGAGAAGTATCGTGGTGAAACGTATGCATTTTACGAACACATCCTGCAGGTGTACAAGCAGGAATGTGTCGACAAAGGTCGTGAACCTGGACCTGAGTTCTCCACATTGGTCACGTATGCCGCACGATATCTCAGAACGATCAAACGCAAGGTGCTTGGCCAGACCGCAAAGAGCCAAGCCAAGTTCAAAAAGAGGGACGCACAGATCGCATTCATGCAGATCAAGATTGTGTTGAAGTACAACATCGCACCGTCTCTTGGCTCCAAGTTGACTTGTCGGTCAGCGAATAAAGGCGTTGCTTCAGTGATCATCCCTGATGAACACATGCCAGTCAACGATTACGGTGTTCGAGCAGACATGCTTATATCACCGATGGCGATCCCGAATCGAATGAATCCATCACAGCTGTATGAAGTATTCATCTCCTGTGTGTGTGACGTTGTTCTGAAAAGAATGCGAGCACAGCAAAGTTTGGATGCAGCCTACGACATGATGCTGGAATTGTTCGAGGATATCAATCCGGCGTATGCCAAGCTGATTGACACCAAGATCTTTCCGACGAAAAAAGAAAAGCTGATGTTCGCTGACACAGCAATTAAGTCGGATTATCTGATTGTCGTAGTGCCACCATTTTTGGACAATATCTCTCCTGAATGGGTATTGGCCATGCGGGATAAATACCGCATCCGGGTCACCCCAGTCACGTACAACAAACTAGACCGTAAAGGTAAGGTCATCCGAAAGATCAGAACCAAACGAAGCTTGTTCATCGGTAAGAAGTACGTGTACTTGCTTTGTAAGGTTCCGTTCTGCAAGAGCAGCGGCTTGGGTTTTGTGAACCAATGGGGTGTACCAATCACAGTAAAAGACACTGTGACAAAATCAATGACCCCAATCTCGCAGACGTCCATCCGTCTGGGTGAAGATGAAACCAGAAACACAATGGTCAATCTTGGCCCGGCAATGGCATCCAGACTTTTGGGGATTTATGCAAACTCCCCAGAAGCAACTGGGATCTTGGCAGATATGCTTTTGGAAGAACAGCATCCGACAAGGATTCAGTTTATTCCAAAGACCAATGAATTCATTCAGGACCACAGTCGAACAATCGCAGCGATGCACGCAATCATGAATGTTTGCGGGATTGACTTGCGAGAATCTGTGGCCACTGAGGAAGACATGGAAACGCTGTTCCTGGGAGAAGATAATGCTTAGGATCTGCCAAGACGACATGTCTTATAAGACGGCGCTGACGCTGATTGAAATGGACAGGGATATCTCCGGGATGTGCGAAGTCGTATTTGACGATGAGACAGTAGTCGCACCAGTTAGACCAGTGATCTTACAGTTGCCGTTTTGGGAAATCTATCGGCGATTGGGAAAATCAGTAACAACAAAACAGTTGTTCTTTACTCAGCCGCCGTTCAATGAAAAGATCTATTCTCGCATCATGCAACAGATCTACACAGAAGTGTTTGATGCTGAACGAGGCGAGGATTATTTTGATGAACTCAAAGAAAGTCTTTGGGTGGCGATCAACAATCTGGATGACTTTGGTAACCATGAACTTGGTGAATATGTCTGTGGTCTGAGTATCATTGACCTTGCCGAGATCAGGACAGAACCAAAGATCAAACAGGTCTGTGATGTTGATATTCGTGAAGAACTTGGTGTCACCCACATCAAGTCTGCATTGGTCAAGGGTGAAAAAGACCTTGCCAGAATACTGTCGGTGGAAGGTGCAGTCAAGAACGATGCACTGTATCCTTTCATGTCAGTGAACTGTATTAAGACTTCACAGCTGTTCCAAGTCATGGGTTCGTATGGCTTGAGAACAGAAATCAACGACCGTGTAATCAAACGTCCGGTGTATGGCTCTGCCTTGTATGGTTTACAGGATTTCCACGACTATGGTTTTGAAAACCTGTCGGCCAGAAAGAACGTGTACTACGCTCATGATGCCATCCGGATGACTCAGTATTTGAACCGTGAGATCTCGATTATTTGTTCGAGTCTCACTCACAAGTATCCTGGGTATTGCCGGAACGATACCCTCTTGCCGTTCAACTTCTCTGCGTCTTTGGTGGAACGGTGCTTTGGCAAGAACTTTATCTTGCCTGGGGATACTGAAAGAAAAATCCGAGTATTGTTGGAGAACAATGCTGATCAGTACGTAGGCAAAGATGTACTGATGTTCTCACCGATCACCTGCGGGCACACCAATGGTATCTGTGAGCGTTGTATTGGTCTCCTTGCTCGAAACCACACCAATGGTATCAACATTGGTGTAACCTCATCTTGTAACCTGATCTCTGAAGCTGCGCAGTTGGTGTTGTCGACCAAGCACGTTGACTCTGCAGTCCCGATTGTGTATCAGGTACCTGAGCCAGCCAATGACTGGTTCCAAGTTGGTAAGAATGGTATCCGGTTTACTGCACTGGGATTGAAGATGCTGGATCGAATGGAAATTGGTATCAGTATCAGAGATCTCAACTGCACAATTGGTGATCTTGAGCATGTTCAGGAAAAGATGGACACACCAGAAGCCAAGTATTCTGAGATCTATTCCTTGCAACTGAAGGATACACGGACATCCACGACGATTGAACTGCCGCTGATGGTTGGTGATCGCATGGTGCCCTATCTGACAACAGAGTTTCTGATGTACATCCGGGATCACATGCGGTCAGGGGTGTCCTTTGACAAAGACATGATTTGGGTTGATATGGCACCGATGGCGCAGAATCCTCTCCCGATATTGCGTACTACCGTGTATAACAACTCCATGATGGTGTTCGTCAACCATGTTGCGGATATGTTCAAGAAAGAGCATCTCTCGAAGTACAAGCATGCTGGTAAGGCTTTGCAGGCATTTGCTGAGCAGATCTTTGAGAAGGTCGGCAATGCAAATATCTTCCAGCTTGAGGTCTTACTGCGTGCACACATGGTGACCTCTGAGACAAACATGAGTATACCAGTGATCACTGATCCGACGGATGTCATGTTTAAGAAAACCAAAGAAATAATTGCTAACCGTACCATTGGTGGGCAATTGGCACATGAGGGGCACAACAATCACTTTGCTGATCCTTTGACGTATGTCACGCTGAAGGAACAGTCACCGTTTGATGAGTGCTTCAAGATCTAAAGTAATCACTGAGAGGGGAGTCACTCCCCTCTCAGTATAAGGAGGCAACAATGATCTGGTTGTTTTTGTGTTTGATATTCTCAAGTATTGCTGCTGGTTGGCTGGCACGGTACTATTCTCATTGTGTTTTGGTCTTTGGTAAGTGGCAATATTTTAGGAAATTACCAAAGATGGATCGAGAAACTATGGAGTCTGATGATCCATTCGTTCATGTATGTTTGACTCTCCATCTGGTGGCAGATAAAACATGGAACATGATGGCTACTGGAGAAATTCCAAAATACTGGAATGGTTGTATCAGTGTTGGAGAGATGTTGCATAAGCAAGCACTGGAAGGTAGTTGGAAACAGGATCTTTCTGGAGTCAAATTACGGAGGGCAAACCAATGATCTGGATCGTTCTGTGCATTTTACTGTCGGTGGTTGCTTCAGAGCTGCTTGTCCGTAACCTGTTTAGCCCTTGGACTGGACTGGAAGTCATAATTCTCACGCAGCAAATCCCACCGGACATTCCAATTGAGCTTCGTAACAAGCTCATTGCGATGATTGAGAAGACTGAAGATGTTGAACCATTGGATCTATCTTATCGGTTGAACTCTGAAAAAAGCGGACAACGATAACGGAGGGAGTATGACCTGGTTACTTATTGGTTTATTGATTTCAGTGCTGGTTGCTGGACCGTTGGCTTGGTATTACAACCAGTTGGAGTATTACTGGGGGCGATGGCATCGTCGGTCGAAACGAATGTTTAAGAACACCACCAATTTCCCAATACCAACTGAATATCATCCGGTTCTTCGCATCGATCCAGCGAAATTTGCAGAGATCTGCGGTGATGTTGAATCAATTAAGTCCAAGTTTGGAGAAATGTCACACCCAGCAAGCCAATTTGGCAATCCAGATCGTGTGGTGCTACGCGATTCGTTGATGCATGTTCAATGCCAGCCAGTTGATCTTCAGCTCACTGAAGAACAAGTGAACCGGATATCTGCGTCTCTGCGTGATGGAAATGACAAGATCCGCAGCTTACTGGAACAAGCAACCAAGATTGGTGGCTCTAGTGATTTTGCCATGCGTGCTTTGTCTGATCCCAAGACAGGTAAGATGGAAATGGTTTCATTTGATGTCATTTCTCATCACTGAGTATCATCATGTACTACTAGGAGCTGGAACAATTTGTTTATTGGCAGCATTGGTTGCTAACATTCCTGGTAGTTGTTCAACACACAGCTAGGGCGAGAGATCGCCCTAGTAGATAAAGGAGTATGCGGTGTACCCATCATTTTCCTTGACTAAGCCTGAGAAGCTCTTGATTGATGTGTACTCCACGTACTACACGGTTGAGGCAGACCCAAAAGGGTATTTGTTTAAAGGCCTGTATGACATTCGCTCAGTACTGAACAAGCTTAGAGTACCAGTGTTTAATGGACATGGAGTCTACATCGACTCAATCCGTTACTATCGGTACGTCAATGGTAAGTTCCATTTTCCGAAGAATACGTTGGACATCATGGAAGATGTCCTGAAGGGCATCACTGAGCTTGATCCGCTCTTTTCTTATGAAGTGATGTTCCACGATCCGAATCCATGGCGGCAAGTGCCGACTATGTTGATGAAGCCGAACTGGAAGGATCGTCCAGAGCACGAAGCCGCTCTTGCTCACCTTACTGATGCTAGTCGACCAATCCGTGGGAACAACCTGCAGACTGGTAAAGGTAAGACCTACGTTGGGATCAAGACCTCAACGGTCTTTAGTTGTCCGACCTTGGTGGTCTGTGAAAGTTTGACTGATCAGTGGATTGAAAACTATCTTGAGAAAACCAAAGTACCACCTGATAGAATCTTCACCTTACAGGGTGCTGAATCAATCATAATGCTCTGGCAGTTGCTGAACTCACGCAACGATCAAGATCCTTATGTCCTCATCGGGTCATTGAAAACCCTTGTCAATTACACTGACTATGTTGAGTCTCCGTACACCAGTGTTCCCACTCTGAATGACTTGTGCGTTCGTTTAGGGATCGGGATGGTGATCCATGATGAAATCCATCTGGCCACCAATGCGCATGTACGGATTGACTTAGTTTTGAACGTGGCAAACACGATTGTACTGTCAGCCACACCAAAGCGCACAGATAAGCAAGAGCAAGCTATCTTTAATCGGATCTATCCAAAGGGAACGATTGATGGTGCGAACGTCTACGACAAATACGTCAACACGAGGATTGTTCCGTACGATCTCGATACTCGTCGGAGTGAGAAGAAGTTTATTAACTTTGGCTATGGCTACAGCCATATCAAGTACGAATCAGTCCTTGTTCAATCGCCTGAACTCAGAGAGGAGTTCTTTAAGTTTATCGATCGGGCTGTTTGCGCAGACTACATCAATCGGGCTATTCCGAAGGAAGATAAGTGTCTCGTTTTTGTCTCCACGGTCCGTATGGCTGAATGGCTTCAGCAACGAATTGAGAGACAACACGGAGCCTCTGGGTTTGTAGTCAACACGTACCTGCATCATGACCCCAATGACAACTTGAAGAATTCTGACATCATTGTGTCAACACCAAAGTCCTGTGGTGTTGGTAAAGATATACCTGGACTCATCACAGTAGTCAATACTGTGTCACTGGCATCTGAACCTGGGTTGGAACAGATGTTTGGTCGACTCAGAAAATTGCAAGGGAAAGAGTGTCGGTTCATTGACCTGGTCAACAAACGTGTTGATAGTCAAATGCGGCACTTGAAGACAAAGAAGGCGGTGTATCAAACACGCAGCGTCAACTTTGTCATCGGGGATCTGTAACCAGTAACAAGAGGTGGAGGGCATGACAGTCATTGCTGTGGTAGGCAGCAGGGACTTTGATGATGCAATCTTGCTTCATCAGGTTCTGGATAACGTGATCAGCTATCGGTTTCAGAATGTTCAACTGATCAGTGGCGGAGCAGTGGGTGCGGATGCATTAGTTGAGGAATATGCTGAGTTCAACGGGATTCCGTTTCAAGAGTATTCTGAAAACATAGTGCACCGACCGCTTTCTGAGATTGACAAGATCTTGGCCATCACCGATGATTGTGATGAATGCATCGCATTCTGGAATGGTAGTAGTGCTGGAACGGCCAAGCTGATCGAAGTGTGTCGTGCGCGGCACATTCCTATTCGAGTGATTCCAGTCGAACCAAAAACTCGAAGGTATAACCCGATCACAGGAAGAGACAGAGCGAGTGTCTGTTCACTTTGATTACTAGACGGAGCGGGTCAACCCGCTCCGTCTATCCTTGGTGCTCATGATTTTTTTAGCAACATATTACACTGAATGGAGGCTATCATGAAAAACAAATACTGATTGGGAACTACTTACTGATTCACCTTTGTTGAAGACGAATACGAGGTCGTCATGGCATTCTTAAAGAATTGGGTTAAACTTTCTGGGGAACCGACCCCAAAGTACATCTTGCAGCTGGGGTTTAATCCGAATACTTTGGAATTGACACCAGTTGCACATCGAGTCATTTCGTCATCTGACATTGCCACCACTGGAACAGTACAAGTCATTCGTCAGCATGACTTAGTACTGCAACGAGATTCTGAGAATTCGTCAGTTCGTCTGATGATGCAGGATCATCCGAAGATCCCAGTGATGATGGTCTTGACTGACTTGTACACCCAAAAGGTGTTTAAAGTCAGTGTTGACGAACTGCTTGGTAAGTTATACGCAAAGCACACATGGATACTTTCTTGGATAAACGATTTGGAGAATTCCAGATTTATTCCAGAGGAAGCTTCTCCCAGACGAGCAGACATCGCTGTGGCGAAGCTCCATCGAGAAGTATCCGCAGCAATTACGCAGTATGGCTTGCCAATATCAGCAGAGGACTTCATCTTTGCTGATTCAAGGTACATGTTTTTCAATCCCATCACAGGAACTGCGGTCCTGAAGACAAAGCTTCTGGAAAAGGTGATTACTGAAGATGGGATGATCAAACATAAGCGAGAGTGGAGTGAAGCTTACCTCAGTAATGGGGATGGCAAACCAGCAAGAAGAGCTGTTGGTAAACCCACAATCGTTGATGTCTTCACACATGAACAACTTCAAGCGGGCGAGTTTCTCGAAGAAGCAGTCAGACCTGGTTACAAGTATCTGATTGTCATAGAGTTCAAAAGGGATTTCCATGTCGCTAACAAGATACATGGAAAAAGTATTCTCATCATCAGGCTCTAAGGAGTTGACACATGGGTTTCATCCGTTCTTATCGTGGTCCTGAACGTTCGTATTACGTGGTCTTTGATCGGGCAACTCTTGCTCTCGGTCCGGTTGCACATCGAAAAACAGAACCAACCACACCAATCTACGAACGTGGTACGTATCAGACCACTCGTGAAACTGATCTGGTGTTACAGATTTCTTACATGCGGGGTGTGAAAACCCCTGAGTATTACCTTCGCACCATCAATTCAGATGGCACCATGTCGAAGGTACACGACAATTGTCCGGCGGATATGCTTGAGATTTTACTCTCGATGCATCCGTGGATATCTTCTTGGGCTACGTTGCCCAAACGCAACATCAACAATTCTCTTCCGATTGAGATTGCTCCGGAAGAAAACGATCTTGCGTTCATCAATCGGACAAGACGTCTCAGAGCACTGATGCTCGAATTTGGGTTGTCGTTCCCTGCTGAACGGTTTGCTTATCAGGGAGCAAAGGTTGACCTCATCCCGGGTAACTGGGAAGAACACTTTGGGTTGCCCCCGGACAGATATCGGGAATTCATCAACACATCAGCCAAGACCAAACGGCTGGTGACGTGGTACGGATCGGTTGGCCGTGCACCAGTGGTCAAGCTGAAGTTCGCACCGACGTACATGTTTGAAGATCGAGGGGAACGAGTCGCTGGTACGGTTGGTCTCGGTGACCACGCCAACTACAAGTACCTTATCAGGTCACAGACGATTTCCAAGAATGGAAAGACCATGGGTGAAACCTTGCAGGTGGTCAAATCTCCGTTGTGGAAAGAGCAACTTAATCCTGACTACCCGGTTGACATGATCGACACAGTAGAAGGTTACAACCAGATGGTAAATTATGCAGGGAAAGGTGAGTGAAAGTTCGGTGAGGAGATTGTGAAAACAGTTTCCTATGGTACTCAATAAGTGAAGTTGCCCCAAGTACTCCAGCAGGAATAGGCTTCTTGGAGATTACTGAACATACTTCTACCACACCCTGTTGAACGCCTGTTTGTTACCAAGGAAAGGGAGTGGCACATTGGGTGCCACTCCCGATTATTAATAAATTACCCGGAGTTTAACGTGAAGCCTCTTTTCAGCAAAAACGGTATCAACATTTTCTACAGTGATGAAACCACGGCCGGAAGTATGCCGGTTGAATACGTGGCTGGCAAGGCTGAACACAATTTTGATGACAACTCATTGGCAATGATCAAATTCCAGACGACCGGCTTGTCTGCCGGTCGTGACGGCTTGACCAATGAAGATGTCGTCGAGATCCTGATTCACCGTCTCAGCTGCCTCCAGCAGGGCACGGCGAAGCATCTGGAAAACGATCTCGCTTTGAACCACCTGCGTCTGGCTCTTACCCACATGCAGATGCGTGAGCAGAAGTTGGCTGAGCGTCATGTCTGCAAATGCGCTGGCAAGAAATAATCATTGAGTCAGGGCTGGGATATCCCAGCCCTGACTGAGGAGAAAAGTTATGGTGATTGAGAGAAGCGCTTATATCTCAGTGGCTTCTACTTTGGATCTCACCTTAAATGCAAAGTACGAGTTACATCAGCGCGAGGTTATCCCAAAGGATAACCATCCCGTGTTGTATTTTGGCATCGGAATTGGTGGGCTGAACAATGTGTTTCATCCTTTCCAGCCAACTGGGCATGAATACGATCTGTACCACCCAATGCCAATTCGGTGCGTCCCGATTGATAATGACCTCCTACCGAACGAGATGTTGAAGTATCGAATTCGTGTAAAGCGAGAATTTGATGGGAAGGCATATTTGTGTTATTACCTGAAAGTTCTCGAGCGTTATCATGGGGGCAGTCGTGCGGTAATCACCTATGCTGAGCTCACAGAAGCAAAACAGCACAATGAGTTCATCTGCACGAATGTCAATGAGATTGGTTTGTACTCAGGAGAAGACAAACTCATTCTTGATGTAAGAAGTCATAAACGAAATGGGGCATTTCAACGGATGGAATCCTTTGGAACCCAGTTACGGTATAAGTTTTGTAACACTGGGCTTGATATTACCGAGAATTACCCAACATACACGAGGGTATTCTTTACAGAAGACGTCAGTGAGCTGGATGACCAGCCCACTGGTTGCTAAGCAAAGCGTCTGGATAGAGGATCACTGTTCGGATAGCTGGCAATGAGCTGCCCACTATCAAAGTAGTGGATGTACGGATCTTTGTAGAAGCTGTTCGGAACCTTTGCTTCATCGACATAGATTCGTTCACCTGGGATCTCAGGGTTTTGAATCGTGTAGTTCTTACCAACAAACTGGTACCCACTGACGAATTGTTTCCCTGAGATCGGGTCCTTGCGGAGTGTGACTGCAATCATGTTGCACCTCAGAAGTTAAATGACACCATCACAAGATTAATAGTCTTGGAGGAGTTTGATATGCTCGCAGCGTTTATTGTATCATCATTGATTACTCCAATCCTGATTGCCAATATGGGTGGGGCAACAGATGAACAGCGTCAGCTGATGTTCAACATGTCGGTGTGGTGTGATATCATTGTTGTTCCGTTGTTCTTGTTGCTGAGTTGGGTTGTTACGGGACATGATGAATTGATGTTCCTGATTACCATGGCAGTAGCTGTTCCTCTTTGTGTTATCTACTTCAGGAAGTCATCCCCGGTCAACTGGTATGGCTACGTGATCAAACTGTTGCGCAAATAAGCAGAGCCAGTGCACACGAAGTGCACTGGCTCTTTATTTTTTTTGTTTAGGTGTTCACGACGACATACTTGAGGTTCAGTTCATTCGACGTGATGCCGGCGACGACTTCAGCACTCAGTGAGAGTGTGAGTTCCTTCGTTACCGGATTGCGAATGAACTTGACAACAAGAGAAGCCGCTTTGCTGGCGTAGGTGAACGTAGAAACCGCAGTGATCTCTTTGTCCGTGCCACAAGGCTCCAAGTTGATGATGAACCGGTTAGAGTTCGATTCCTCAAGATAGAGCTTGATGTTCTTCAGCCGGCTGATGTCGATTTCCTTTTCAAGGAAGTGCAACAGGGTGAAGTCCTGCCAGCCGCTGTTTGGACGGTTGAGCGGTTGTGAACCAGCCCAGCAGACATGACCATCAGACAGCGGGATCAAACAAGACTCGGTGTAAGAATCTGGGTTGACCGTATCCCAGTAGTGGGTGGGATTGGGCAGCAGGATGTGATCATCCTCAGGGCTGACAGCTTCCGTCGGAGAATCAATCAACCGCCAGCAGGATTCAGGACCAGACAGGTCAGCGATGGCGAGGGTTTCTTCTGCACGTTTCAGCTTGAGGCCAATCTGCAGATAGACACCACTGCCTTCAACCGTGTTGCGATTGTAGATGATTCGCAGTTGAGGGCGAATCACCTGTTCCAGTTGGCTGTTGTCTTGGTACGGGATGTAACCCTGAGGAATCAGCGAGGCGATCGTCTGGACGTTCATTTCGTGGGGAAGCAGCAGTGTTGGGTCATCCTTGTTGATGTTGACCGCAACAGTAAAGTCGATCAACATCTTGCTGTACAAGGTCTGCAACTGGAAGTGAGCAATGTCAGCTGTGTACACATCACCAGCAGTACCATTGTTATTGGCAACCTGGTAAAGCTTGGCGATTGTCCACCAGTGCAGGTCACTGTCTACCGCAGTGATTTTCTTGAGCAGACAACCACCGGTGTCGGCGTATGATGGTTGACCTTTCTGGGAAAGCTTTCTCACTTCATCCTCCAGTGCTTTTATTTTGGCAGCAACCTGCATCATCAACGGCGTAGCACCAAGGGTGTTGGCAGTGAGAATTTGAGCTGCTGTGACGTAGTTGTACATGTTGGTCAACGATTCCGACAGCTGACGAATGTCATACTGCGTGACAGAACCACCATAGGCATGGTACTTGATAGTCACCGGACCAACGAAGGCAGTCAAGAAGACTACCAGTTGGTAGACACCAGATGCATTGCTGGTGTTGTACATCCCGTAAGGATCGGGAGCCGTGATGATGTAATCAGTACCTTCTTTGAGGTATTCATCAGCAGGATGTCCATCAGTCGTGGTGTACTCTCCACGAACAATGATCATACTGTCGCGGAAGAATGCACCAGCTACTGGGAAGAGAACCTTCTTGTTAGCGGTGGTATCAATCGTCCAGACCTCACCATCAACCAAGTTGGTGCTGGCATATTCCTTGTTGGGGTCAGGCGGCAGCAGCATTGGCTTCTTTTCAGTGGAAGCATGAACATCCTTGACTGGTGCTGTTGCCAATTTGAGATTGTCAACATCCTGCAGCAACGCCCAGATAACTTCAGGTGTGATTACTGTGTTGTTATTGGGGTTCTGTAGAATGAAACTGATTTCATTCGGATAAAGCTGGTTGTAGGCACAGTTAAGGGCGTACGGGGCAACGTAGGGTTTCAAGATGGTGAATGATTTGATCAGCTTCTTGTCAAAAGAAGGATCAAGTAGAGTCATTCGACCCATGGCATCCCAATCGTAGTCATCCTTCGTGATTGTCCAGTCGAAGTCCCGAACGAAAGGTGATGTCACGGTACCTTCAAGTGTAACCTGAAGAGTCTCCAGAAAAACAGGATTGAAGAGTTCAATCCGTTGGGAGTCAGTGATGACACATTTCTTTTGGTTCGGAACGTAGTAAGCAGGATTTGTTCCGGTTTTATCTGGAATAAAGTACGCCATGACCTCACGCTCCCAGCTTCTTTACCAATTCAGTAAGTTTTTGATTCGCCGTTTTCAGTTGACTGATTTCGTTTGCTTGCCGAACTGTTTCAGTAAAGAAGTTCAATGTTTTTGTCGCAGTCTTGTTTCTTTCGGCACTGATCTGTTTGTACTCATCTTCCGTAAGATACTGATATTGTACCGCAGTCAGTTTTGGTTCTGCCGTAATTCCCAAGGCTCCCTTGACTTGATCTGACACCTGAGTCATCAAGTAATCAAGCCCAGCGTCATCTTGGTAGATACCAAGAGGAATGAAAAGAACCAGTTTCCCATACTTTTGTACGGGATAGAGTGGCTGAGAGCTGCACAATCCCTCAGGGATGAAGCGCTCCGTCAGGCCGTCTGGGGTAACAAGTTTATAGATTGTTTGAGTACGGAAAGCGACGACATCTTTGTCATACGTTTCTTTCGATACTTTCAACGGTGAATACGTTTGATCGTAAAGTGAAATGTTGTCTTTGAACAATTCATCGTACGAGTATGTGCGAACAAGAGTGTACACACCGTCATAATCAGCAAAAGCTGGTAAAAAGCTGAATTTATATGTCCAGCCTGTCTGGATTACTGCCATGGTAATGATCCTCCCAAGGATAGAGGCAATATGTTTACGCATACCTTGAAAGCGTTATATTAAACTTGTAGCAAAGAAGGGGGTATTATGCGGAAGGAATCTGAGTCTTTTCTTCATGAAACAAATACTTGGATTGTGAAGAAAAGGAACGGTCAGTCTGAAAAGTTTAATGGCTACAAGCTTAAAAAAGCAATCTTGAAGTCAATGAAGTCAGTGGAGTGTAAACTCGCTGGTGGAATTGGCGACTTTAAAGAAGAAGTGAAGATGGCGACAATTGTCACCATTCAGGTTTGTGCTGAATTGGAGCGAGCAATCAGGATCGGTAAAGTTCAGGAAACTGAAATCTACACTGACCTGATTCGGTACTTCTGCGAACGTGAGCTTGCTCATCAGTACTTTGAAGCAGCGAAGAAGTTCATCATTGTTGGTGAACAGTTGAACACCAGTGAACGACAATGTCTTGACTTGGTGTGTGATTTTAGCCGGGAACATGTTGGACTGTGTAGGTAAATGATGATTCTTTAAAGAATATATTACTAGAAGGATGACACTTCTTCAGTAACTTTCTTTAAGGAGACTACCATGCCCTCAGTTATCGGTATTGGAAAGAAACCAGCGGTGATTGACTTGCAAGCTGCAATGGATCGGTTGGGTCAGGGGTTTGAACCTGGGCAACCGTTAACAGTGGAAAGTTTGCAGATGCCGCAGGTGCCCACCTTTGATTTGGAGCGGCTGACGCAATACCAGAAAATGGAACAGGACGTATCTAATTTTGCGCAGTTCCCGCTCAGGTACGCAACCAGAAATGAGATGATCAACAACATGATGTTCCTGGCTGGACAGTTCTCCAGCTATCTGGAACAAATGACTGCAGCCGGACAGGTGTCTTGTCTGGATGACATTCCGGTACCACTGGAAATCACACCGCACTATGTGTGCTTGTTGGTACATTACACCCGCAATTCTGACATTAAGAGTCAGATCAGCATGCATGGCTCTTTGCGCGGTCTGGCTGCCAACCAGAACTTCATGGACGACATGTCCTATCATATCCGGAACTACTTCAATGATCGTTCTGGATTGGTCAATCAGGACACTGAAGGCCTGCCGATGTTCCTTTATGAATGGCGGTTGTGTAATCGGTTCATGGAACCAATCCCAATGGGCAACCTTGGAGCAATGTCGTTGATCGAGGTCGTCCGTGCTACCCCAAAACGGGTCAAAGAGTTCTTGCGGTGGTACAAGAATATGGATGACAGAACAGCTTCCTATCCCCTGACTGCTACCGACGGTGAAAAAGTAGTTCAGGGTATTAAAGTAAAACCAACCAAGGTCAGAACGGGTCCGCTGTCCGACAAGATGTTCAAGGTGATCGGCGCTGCCAATGTGTACACCGCTGATCAGCTGTTTGATGAACATGCTGAACTGGCAGACATGCTCTGGGCTGGCTATAGCAAATACTTGTTCAACACTTTAACTTGTGGCCTCAACCGGATCTTATCACGCAAGATGAAATTGGATCGGGTGATGGGGATCACAACAGCATTCGAACGTCTGGTTGGAGACTTCCCTTATTTTGAATTGCTTGATGGTTGTGAGGAAACAACCGTCCGCAATCTGCAGGCAATGTCCGAGTAGTCTAGTTAATTCATATCGGACAGACTAGCAGCCAGCCCAACTGGCTGCTAGTCTGCATGTAACAGTTTTACCCTCATAGTGAGGAGTACTATCGAGTACGCTTTGTACTAATCTTTGGTGTTCATCGGAGTTTAATCATGAACAAATATCTTACCCTTCGAGTGGTTTTGTGCATCATGTTTCTGGTGGTTATTGGTTTCTCGTGTTCCTCGGCGAAAGCTTCTGAGTATGAATACGGAACCAGCTTCATTCAACATGATGCCTACGCCGCATCAATGCCTGTTACTTTCAACAAGAAGACTGACCAACTTGACCGGACAGTCGAACTGCTGAGAGCGCTTTCGGATAAGTGCTATCCTTTTGTGCTTCTTCCGAATGACGACAAGTTGCTCACCCTGAAGGCAGCGGATCTGACAGATTGGTGCTACAAAAATGCTCTCAACGACATGGACAACCAAGACAAACAATTGGTTCGTACCTGGTTTGGTGGGGCATACTTGGACATTAAGAAGTTGTCGAACACGGTGTACTCAGTGCTTGACACGCTTGGTTACACCAAGAATCGCAAGAAGACGCACGATTTACTGATGGAAACTGCAGCAATCGAATCTGATATGGGTTTGGTTGTCCAACAGAAGGGTGGTCCAGCGCAAGGTATTTTTCAGCTTGTTCCAGCAACTGATCGCTGCACCATGAAAGAAATCAAAAAGCTCAACCCTGAAGCGTATGAAAAGATCATGCGGTACTACGACCACTCAAAGTCGGCGAGTTGGAACCGTAAGTACAATGTTCAGTATGGAGCTGCAGTGAGCCTAACGTATTATTGTCTTGTCACCAAATTCCAGTTGGATGACAAGATTGGAACGAGGTCAGCACGAGCCTCGCTCTATAAAAAGAAATACAACACAAACACCTACAGCTACCTGATTCCCAGGTACCTTTCTCGTGCAGAGAAACATCACCTTGGCTAGTTGACTTTTACGGATACCTGTGGGCATATGCCCACAGGTATCCATCCACTGGAGAAAACATGAATCGTCCGTATCCCTTGAAGATTGGTTTGGTCGTCACACCTGAAGTGGAGAACACAATTCTCACAGATCTTCAGGACGAGCATCCTGCAATCGCATTATTTTTTAGCATGCCCAGGTTGGGCATGAATGACAGTGACTACTTGCCAGTCATCGGGCTTACAGGACAATCTCCTGACTTTGAGCATCCACTACCGACTGGCAGATTCTGGAAAACATTCAACATGGATCAGATTGATTTCTATAAAGAGAAGGTGGTTCCGATTTTGTATCCATTCTTAGCAAGCATGGACAATGAGGAATCATTTTACCGGAAACATCGTTATCTGTTTGTGGAAATTGGTTTGACTAGAAATAGTCTCCTTATGAAAGGTGACTTTTATGACAACAATGTGCTGTTTGCCTTGAAGACAGCAATTTGGCCATTCGAAAACACTGCGAACTAACGAGGGATCTATGTTAGCTGAAATGGAAATTCTTGGTCAACGATTGTTGTTCAGTGAGTGGAAAAATTTTGGTCGACAGATGTCAGAAGAAACCAAAGAACTGTGCACTGAGTTCTCAGCGTTACTTTTGAAAAATTTGACAACCGTAAGCTTCAAAGAAGTTTTTAAATATCTCACACAACAGGCACAAACTGATGATAACCTGAAAAAGTTCGAATCTGGCTACCTAATGGAATATAAAAATTGGTGTCGTCATCTGGATCGATTCCGATCAGGACCATCACGATCAGCGGCATTTAGCTTTGAAGCACATTTGAGTTGGCTTGAAGAGTTTGCTGACTGTGAGGATACCTTGCTGCAGCACGCTCGAATCGTGCCAATTCCAAGAAAACAAAAGTACATGCCAATGCTTTTTGACCAATTGACTTATGAGATTGGTCGGAATGTCTTAGTGTGTTTTGACTCATGGAACGGTGACACTGAATATGCTCAGGTTGGATCTGAATGTCAGGCCTATCTGGTGATCAGAGCAATCAACCTTGCGTTTATCATCTTTCGGATGACTCTCGAACTGAAAAAGAAACAACCGGCGGTGTCAAAACGATTCAGAAAGAGGATCTTTCGTCGCACCAGAATTTTTGGAGGCCAGCATGGACAAAACAAATAGTGAGCTTCTTGAAGAACTTTTTTGGGAAGAAGTGAAGCAGTTGGATGCACCGTCAACTGCCCGGGCAGCTGAACTACAAGAGTATTTTGCGGAGCGGTGTATTGACCTTGATGGTTTCCTACGAGTGGAACACATCTTTGATTTTCTGGTCAATCATGCAAAGTGCGAATGGGTGCTGGCGAAGTTTATGTTGTTCAAAGGTGCCGAGTACAAGGTGTGGCGCAACAAGGGGAAGAACTGGTTGCAACGGTTATTCCGAGTTACCCAGACACCAGGGTTTGACATGGATGACCAGCTCCGGTACCTGCGAAGGTTTATCAATAGTTGTCGGTTGATCAAAGCTGATGATGATTCTTGGATACAAGCGTATCCAAAAACAATTGACAAGACAATGCCCATGTTTGACCAGCTAAACTATGAAGTATCCAGAGACTGTTTGCGGTGTTTGGACTTCATTGATCCTGATTACATTTTCATTACCAGCCAGAAATCTGGTGAAGCCTTACTCATGATTCGTGCGGTCAATCTGGCATTTGAGATTGGCCGGCGGGTTTATGAGAAACAAAAGGCTCAGCTTAAGGTTGAAGCAGAAGCACAAATGAAATTGGGAAAACCACCCAGAAAATCGAGGAAAGTGCATGGCATTCGACTTAACTACCCTCAAAGTCGTAAAGGTAAAAGACCTTCCGTCGGTAAATGACTTTGAAGGGATACAGCAGGTATACAAAAAGTTGGTGACGTTTCTACAGCAGTGTGCTGACACGTACTACAATGATTCACGAACGATCATCACTGATGGTGAGTATGATGCCTTGATGGATCGACTTGCCCTGTATGAACAATACTACCCAATTCTTGTCGACCCAAAGTCACCCACCAGAACAGTGGGTGCTTCAGTGACAATTCGGGAAAATGAATCGATCGTGGAACACAAACCAGCCCTGCAGTCTTTGGCAAAAACCAACACAGTGGAAGAGCTGCAGCACTGGTTGAAAAAATCCTTAGCTGAGTTGGCTAAGTCGGGGATCATGACAAAACACATCACAATGTCATTGGAGCACAAGCTCGATGGCTTGATGTGCCGAGCGATTTATCGCAAAGGGGACCTGACCAGTTTGTCTTTACGTGGGGATGGACACGAAGGAGCTGAAATGATCAACACGATCAAGCTCCTTCGCAAACGTCCTGACTTTAGGTTGAAAGGACTTCCTTTACGGGTTGTACCAATGCCGCCAGATCCACAGTGGGATGGTGATTATGTCACCAACTTCTTGACCCCACCGGAGTACCTGGATATCTGTGGAGAGTTGGTGATCTCAAGAGATGACTTCAAAGCAGTTAACAAACTGCTGATGAACAATGGTCAACCACCATACCCCACACCACGGCATGCTGCCGGGGCATTGGTGAGTTTGAGATCATTCAACTATTTGACCTTCGTATTGCATTCTGTCAACAGTTTGCAAATCAAAGATGGTCGCAAGCAGATTGAGGTGTTTGAGAACTATCTGGATGCCGTGGCTTGGTTGACAACGACCAGCCATTTCAGAACAGTTCCATTCATGCCAATCCGGCTGAAGGATCATGACTACTGGGACCAGATCATACAGAATCTGAGTATCCTTGCTGAGCGCCGGAAGAACGATCCAGAGTTCACCACTGATGGTGCCGTACTCAAGTTTACAGAGACTGCGCACAGAGAACTTCTTGGTAAGACTCGGAAAGCACCACGCTGGGCAATTGCGTTCAAGTTCCCGAATGAAGCTGCAACCACCAAGTTGTTAGATGTTGCATGGGGGATTGGACGCACTGGTGTGCTCACTCCGGTTGCTCAGCTTGAACCAGTTGAGATTGGTAATGTCTGTATTACCAAAGCCACGATCAGCAATCCCTTTATCCTTAAGAAACTTGACTTGCACATCAACGACCATGTCTTGGTGCATCGAGCGAATGATGTCATTCCAAAGATTCTTGGTGCGATTCCAGAATTGAGGGATGAAACCGTGAAAAAGATTGAAGTTCCTGAGCACTGTTTTATTTGTGGTGAGGAACTGAAGATCATTGGGTCGGAACTGTATTGCCCCAATCGGCAGTGTAATGGTCAGTTGTTGGCACAATTGGCATACGCAGCATCTCGGGCAGTATTCGATCTCAAGTTCATGAGTCAAAAATTGATCTCAGGATTGTTTGAGAGCGGCGTTGTGTCCAGACCCGAACACTTCTTCATGATTACGAAAAAAGACGTTCCTGAGTCAATCTCATGCTCTCCTGCGGTACTCAAGACTGTCTTCAAATACATCACTCGTTCCAGAGAGAAGAAGCTCACCCCAGTGACTGCGTTGATGTCACTGTCAATTCCGTTGCTGAGTAAGGCTTCATGTGAAGAGGTGATTCACCATGTTGGATCACTTCGTAGGTTACTTTCAACACGAGTGGATAAAGAGTTGTTAAGGAAAAGCAAGATGTGGAGAACGCTGTACGACTACATGAGTGATGAGCAAATTAAAACTTCACTCAAGGTATTCAGTGATATGCTTGAAAAATAGCGTGATCCATTCTTAAGTTGCAAACATATTACTTAGGTGAGAGTCATGACCAAGAGTTAAATCTCACCTATCTTTGTGCGATACGACAGTGTTGCACTTCAATGCTACCGAGACACTGTCTTGGTGGTCAGGAGAATGTGGTACAGAGTTGCGCGAGACTTCTGGATGTCCAATATCGCAGATGGGAAGTCGCAGTCCATCGGGTAAAAAGATCCACGTTCTGGCGAGTAGTTATCATGCGCATGATAGCCTCTTGCTTACCTGTCACGGCGTTTGGTCACCAGATGCCGTTTGCGCGGACCAAGTCTGCGCCGTATGCTGGCCGGAAGCTTCCGGCACCCGATGATGTATCGGGTTCAAACGCGGCACGCCCTATGCGGCCCGCCGCAACACACAGCGGGCGGGGAATTGGAAATGCTTCCTACCCCGCCCGGTTATAAGAACACAGGGCTTTGGCAAACCCTGGCCATCGGGTAGTAACTCGTTGGTAAGCCACTATGAATGAGGATCGACGTGTCCTCAAGCCGTGCGCCTGGGCTCATTTGAGTGGGCGCTTGCGGTACTCCAACGTCATGCAAAACCAAGCGATTGGTTTACCTCCCCATCCCGAAAGGTGTTGCGAGCGACCACTTGTTGCCGCGCTCTGTGATACAATCTCCATGCGTGGAGACGTGCTGCTACTTCAACTCGTAGTTGCATGAGAGGGGTGGGGAGGGTTTTAATTTGTTGTTTTCTGACTGGTCTATAAACCAGTAGAGGAGACGCGTATGCTTGAGCTGTATTGCCGAATCGCTCAATACTGCGCTGACCTGGTGAGTTCAATTGGTTTCCCCCATAGGCCAAGTTATTCGGTGATGGTCACTGAATTCCGAACTGCTAGGGTAAATTGTAATCTCGTTCTCTTTTGCTGCGCGCAGGACAAAAGCGTCCTGGTCTTTGATGCACAGACAGAGGGTGTCTGCAGCTAAAGACCAGTCCTACACTCGGCATGTGAACTGGAATACGGTTTACGGGGGACTAGAGGAATTTAGGAATTTTCGTCCTCTGGTCCCCCTCAGTCAAAAAACAACAAGTTTCTTTCGTTAACAATCTAAAAGGAACAATGTCATGGTCCGTAAAAGTTTCTTTGAAAAGCTGTTGAAGTTTCGCTGTCCCTCTTGTGGCGCGGTTGACAACAACAAGTTGGCTTTCCGAATGGAATGCAGTCGTCCCAGCAAAGATGAAAAAGATAACGGCCGCCGAGATTTCTCTGTGGTCGTCAGGTGCAAATGTGGTAAGGTTTGTAAGGCATTTAGCATGCCTTTTGACGGACTCACCGCTGCACAGCAGGATGCTGCCGAAGACACCTTCATGTCGCTCTTGTTTAAAGGCTAAAAATTTATCGGAATGTGGCGCAGTCTGGTAGCGCACTTGCTTTGGGAGCAAGACGTCGAAGGTTCAAATCCTTTCATTCCGACCAAAATTATCAAGGAACGATCATGTCGTATTTGCATGAGTGTACCCTTTGTGAAGTCACCGAGGAAACTGCTGAAAAAGCGATTCTCCCCGCTGGCTGGGTAGCGTTTAAAACCGCCGAGACAGAAGAAACTTGTCCCTGGCCGGTGGAGCTTTGCAAGAGTTGCACCGATCTGGCTGTCGCCTACCGTAAGGCGCATCCTTAGTTGATTCATTTGCCCTAGTGGCCAAATTGGTAAAGGCAGCGGTCTCAAAAGCCGTGAGCGAAAGCAGTGTAGGTTCGAGTCCTACCTGGGGCACCATTCATTCAACATGATTCTGGAGAGTATCATGCCTGAAGGCAAAGAAACTGTTGTTCGTGGTCTACCGAATCCCATTGATTGGTTTGGCAGTTACCAAAAAGTGTTTGACGCTCTGGAGAGCATCTACCTGGATTCTTTGACCAAACCCGGCGAGCAGTCTGAAGAAATTCAGAAGAAATTCAAGGAACTGTTCCCCGAGTACTAGCCCAATTGGTTAGCTGGGTTGCGGAGTTTTATAGATCTGATCAATCGCAAAATCTCGGCCATGGTGCAGTATGATTTTGTACTCAGCAGATAACCAAGTAAGAACCTGATCATTCTTCGCCCAGCTGCATTTAACATCAAGATAGGGAAATTCATGAATACGAAACCTACTAAGGCTGCAAAAGCGTTTGTCGATACCAAAGCTCACTTGTTTGAAGAAGAGATCTTCATGTTTGTCGCAGCTTCCAGAAAGGCTGCTGAAAAGGAACTGCGTGAGCGTTTCCCCAAACTGTGGATCGAAAAGACCGACGGGACGTATCGCTCGGAGAAAGACGGAGAATGGCTCCTCTTCATCCGTGAAGAACCTGTGATCGGTTAAAGATTTCCGGCAGGGGTACTTAAAGCCGTGTGAAATGTCATACCGCTTAAATTGGGTATTTGTAGGTTTGATGGACCTCTCCTACTTAACCCTGCCGGTCCAAATTGAGAGTCATGGACCCCTTCCAATATCGACCTCCTTGCTGTGCTGCGTCGCATTGGCTCCTATCCCCATCATGACTCTCATTCATTTCTCTTCCTGCTCGGTAGCCGAAGTTGCTCCCCCTACCAGCTGACTGAGGTCTTGCAGGAAGAGAATAAACCTCAATGTTCACCGTCAACAACAGCGTGGTGTCTGATCAATCAACACTCATGTCGAGCACTGAGGTTTTCTTGTTTTATTCTAGTGGCACCAACCGTCGGGGTTGGTGCCACTATGACGACAATTTTGAGCATGCATTTTTCTTTTGGAGGAACAATGTTAATCTATACTGGAATTGGCAGTCAAAAGACTCCACCAGACATGTGCATGCTAATGACTGACATCGCTAAGCAATTAGCAAAACGTTGGTTCTTACGCAGCGGCTATGCTGATGGTGCAGACAAGGCATTTGGAAAAGGAGCTTATCAAGTTAATGCTCCCCAAGTACATTACCTTCCTTGGGCTGGGTTCAACCATGCACCAAAGGACAATCACATCTTTAAGCCTTTGGATAAATTGCCTAGCCACTTGGTGCTACAAGCAACTGAGATGGCGGCACAGCTGCACCCCAATTGGGCAGCCTGTGGACAAGGGGCAAGAAAGATGCACACCAGAAATATGTTTCAGGTATTGGGAGATGATCTAAATACTCCCACCGACATGGTGGTGTGTTGGACTCCAAAAGGATCTGGTTCTGGTGGTACAGGGCAAGCAATGCGTTTAGCCAAAAAGTTAGATATTCCAGTCTTCGATTTGGCAATTGCTGGGACTCTGGAGGCAATGTTAATTTTCGTATCTGAAAAAGAAAACACAGAGGTGTAGAATTATGAATCTACCCGGGATATTCGAACCACGAAAACGGCTTTTCGCCGCTCATTTTTGGTCACAACGATCACTTGGGCGTAATATTCGGTCATGCTGGGTTGAGTCTGAAGTTAACAGAATACTGAATGAACAGTATTCTGGCCAGTTGTTTGACTTCCTATTTGATCCCAACAAGTACACCAGTCGGATGATTATCAGCCACACTGAAATTAAGAAACAGAGAGTCTATTCATGGGGATACACCTGTGATGCGCTTTCACCAAAAAATGGCTATTTTAGTGAATGCGTGATGCTGGTGGTTGACCGACTAATGGAGAAGGTGTATGGATAAGTGGACCAAACTGGATGTCATTGGTATGATCAACTGGGTGTTGCTGATTGTAGCGATATTGCTGCCGATTAAGTTGCCCCATCCGTATTGGGGGATGTTTGAAATGGTCGCATGGGCAATGCCGCTGTTGGTTAGTGGTACACCAGATTGGGTTTTCCCAGAATGGATAACCAAGTGCCTAGAAATATTGGCATGGATCGCTTATGGAATACTCATTGGTGGAAACCTTTATCTGATTAGTCTTTGCTGGAGGGTGATATGAAACTAGCAATTCTTAAAGGACTCCATCGAGGACTTCACACCAGAAGAGCCGAGACTCACAAAAATTGTGGTATTTTCCAGCAAAACATACCGGGTTATCAAAAGCAAACAAAGCTGATGATACTACGTGCGTTTGCCAGGTCAAATCGAACTCAATCGGCGTTTGTCATCGCGCACAACAAAGAACTAAATTACTCAATGAAGGTGATGCATGGAGATACCAGAAATCAGTAAGATTGAGGATCTGGATATACAGATCAAGGCAATTATCACCAAGGCAATCCAAGATCCAACCGTGATCCCCGCATACCTGCAGCTGCAGTTGGGAAAGCTGGCTAAGGCACAAGAAGGGTTGTCAGCGATGCTGCTGACTGTGGAAGATGGTTGTGAAGCGAATACCCGTAAACAGCTGGTGAACACCATGCGATCGGTGGTCCATCAAAACCGGATCATCCAGCATGTGATCAACGTGATCTTGGTCTATATTGCTAGCGGTGATTATGACAACGCCGCTCACGGTGCAGCACTGCGTGCTGGGGCTGATGCCAGAACAGTCCTGAAGGATGTTTGGAACAAGAAGTTCAAAGAGTAAGTTCTGACACCGTGGAGTATTTTGTGTATAAGCTAGCGTAGCTCAATTGGCAGAGCAGCTGATTTGTAATCAGCAGGTTTGTGGGTTCAAGTCCCATCGTTAGCTCCAGTGTAAATAATGGGGCTTCGTCAAGCGGTAAGACAACAGACTTTGACTCTGTCATTCACTGGTTCAAATCCAGTAGTCCCAGCCAAATATTCGAGAGGTAACATGAACCGCAGCGAGATCTTTGAACGTGTGAAGTTGTGTGTGTCGAAGCACACTGAGGTCGAAGCTGACCTGATCACTGAGCAGTCAATGTTGGCCGAGGAGTTGAACTTTGATTCGATTGCCTTGATTGAACTGGGCATGGAAATCGAAGAACAGTTTCAGGACATTAAAAAGCTGGATATTCCTGAAGGGGATATCATCGGCTGGTTTGATGTTGAAGAAATCGTGACTTATCTCGAGCAAGTCCTGTAAGCTACTCATCCCACACCAACTGGTGTGGGATGAGTATATTTTGTACAAAGTTTTTTCTTTGTATCTAATCAAGAATTTACGAGGTCATTATGAAGTTATCTGTCAAGTTGACAGGCTTGTCAACAACACTGACTCTGTTTACAATTATCGTTGGGGTACTAGCGATACTTGGAATGTCAAACATTAACCGTGAAACACAAGACTTGGCGAAGAACTGGTTACCATCAGTCAAGTCAGTCAGTGAGCTGTCAGATGCGGTTAACGAGTTCAGACGAGATCAGTTGGCTAAGATCATTGTCAACATCAACAACAACAATGAGTTAGTTGTTGAGTACAACCAGAAGACTGACAATGACTCAGCTCGTGTACAACGGCGAATGGATCGTTATGCGAAGTTGATCAGTGAACCTGAAGAACGAGTGGCGTTTGAGGATTTCAAGATCGCTTGGCAAAAGTACATGGTTATCAATCAACGAATTGAAGTCCTGCTGTTACAAAACAAACCACAGGAAGCTGGCACACTGTTGTTTGGGGATGCTCGGGTGATCTACAATACGGCACTATCAAATCTGCTTAAAGCGATCTCAATCAATGACCAAGGGTCAAGTCAATCAGCTGCTAAGGCGAGTGACGAGTACTCTCGTAGCCGATTGATCACATTGATCTTGACAGTAGTGTCCACGCTGATCGCGATCATGTTTTCAGTATTGTTGATCAGAGTAGTTCTCAAACAGTTGGGGGAAGACCCGGGGTATCTGTACGAAGTCTCCATGGAGATTGCGAATGGAAACCTTGATGTCAAGTTGAAGTCATTTGTGGGTGAGGGTGGTGTATACGGTGCACTCACGAAGATGGTCGCAACTTTGAAAGCTAAGATCAAAGAAGCTGAAGAGAAGTCAGCTCAGGCTGCACAAGAAGCGCAGTTTGCGAAAGAAGCCACTGCGGTTGCTGAAGAAGCAACTCAGAAAGCTCAACGTGCCAGAGCTGAAGGCATGATGCAAGCGGCAAAACAGCTGGAAGAAGTTGTGACTATTTTGACAACAGCGTCTGAAGAACTGTCAGCGCAAGTGGAACAATCTCGTCGAGGAGCAGATGATCAGTCTGGTCGGGTACGAGAAACAGCAACTGCAATGGAAGAGATGAACGCAACTATCTTGGAAGTAGCAGGGAATGCTCAACATGCAGCTGAAGCGTCCACACAGACCAGACAGCAGGCAATTGAGGGTACCACCATTGTTGCTGATGTTGTCAAGAGCATTGAGTCCGTCAGAGTCCAGTCAGCTGGGATCAAGTCAGATATGGACATGCTTGGTAAACAAGCACTGGCAATTGGTCAGATTCTTAATGTGATTGCCGACATTGCCGACCAGACGAACCTGCTTGCTTTGAATGCCGCCATTGAAGCTGCCCGTGCAGGTGATGCTGGTAGAGGGTTTGCAGTGGTCGCTGATGAGGTTCGTAAACTTGCTGAAAAATCAATGACTGCTACTCAAGAAGTTGGGAAAGCAATCAATGACATTCAGGAAGGAACTAAAAAGAATATTGCTGGGGTTGAGAGCAACACTGTTGCAATTGAACAGGTAGCTTTGTTGTCAACTCAGTCTGGTGAAGCATTGACCAAAATCCTTGAGTTTGTTAACCATGTGAACGATCAAGTGCAATCAATTGCCACTGCTTCAGAAGAACAGTCAGCGGCAAGCGAAGAGATCAATCGTTCTGTGGAAGAAGTGGCAACAATTTCCAACGAGACATCAGTTGCTATGGAACATGCCTCAGGTTCAGTTGCTAAACTGTTGCAACAAGTTCAAGTACTTCAGAAGCTCATCACTGAATTGAAATCAGCTAAATAATTCATCAGTACTACACCCTGAAGAGGGTGTAGTACTGAGAATCGTAAAGATTTAAGGAATATATTACTTAACAGATCGTGACAACTTTTATGTTAACAATCAAACCAAAACTAAACGAGGGAATCACATGGATTTCAAATTGATCAAGGATGCTGTTGCAGCGCAGTTTGCCAAGATGGTCAAGGAAGATGGCAACCTGTTTGTGGTCGACGTCGAACGTGACACCATCTGGGAAAGCTATCTTGGCAGTTTTCCTGAAGGGACCAACCCGATCTACCGCGTCCGCCGGGAGTACGATTGCTCCATCTGCCGTCAGTTCGTGCGCGTGCTCGGCGGGGTGGTTTCGATCAATCCCCAAACTTTGAAGGTTTCTTCCATTTGGGACATCACCGTATCCGAACCGGCATTCCAGGCGGTGGCGGATGCCATGTCCAACCTGATCCACTCCAAGCCGATCGTTAATGCGTTCCGTCATTCGGAACATCGCATTGGTGCCGACTTCACCATGGCCTTGTTTGAAGACAAAACCACCCCGGTCAAATTTGACCACTTCTTTGCAAACCTGCCAGGGTTTGCGTTTGTCCATGACAAAGACTACGGAACGGTTCTGTCGCAGTACCGCTCCGGCTACGACGTGTTCAAACGCGGTTGTGTCGAACTGACGTCGGAAGCGTTCGACACGGTTCTTGAGCTGATCGCTCAGAACTCGCTCTATCGCGGTGAAGAATTCACCGGCGTAATCAACGCCTTCTACAACCTGAAGAAAAAACATGACGCGCTTCCGGAAGACCAGCGGGAAGCTTTCCTGTGGCTTTCAGCCGTCACCCAGCCGGCCAGTGTGCTGCGTTTCCGCAGCATGGCAATTGGCCAGCTCATCATCGACCTGTCGGACGATGTTGAACTCGAAGCTGCTGTCAGCTCTTACGAGCGCATCACCGCTCCCACCAACTATCGCCGCCCGACTTCTCTGGTCAGCAAAGCAATGGTTGAACGGGCCAAACAGACCATTACTGAACTCGGTCTGGAATCTGCTCTTGCCCGCCGCTGTGCGACCATCGATGACATCCCTGTCGTCGATGCAATCTTTGTGGACCGTAACCAGGTCACCAAACTGGAAGACGATCCCTTTGACGTTCCAACCACGGGCAATAAGAAGCAGGACTTCAAACAGGTGCAGGAAATCACCATCGACAAGTTCATTACCGAAGTGGTGCCCACCGCCACCAAGCTTGAAGTGCTTCTGGAAAACAAACTGACCAAGAATTTGGTCACGATGACCACTGCGGTTGACCCGACCGCACCCGGCATGTTCAAGTGGAACAATCCCCTTGCTTGGGCCTACGTTGGTGACGTCACCGACTCGATCAAAGAACGCGTGAAAAACGCTGGTGGCAACATCACGGCGGATCTCTGCTGCCGCCTGTCCTGGGACAACACGGATGACCTTGATCTGCACATGATCGAACCTTCCGGGTTCGAAGTGTATTTCCGTGAGAAGATGTCCCCCAGTGGCATGCAACTTGACGTTGACATGAACGCCGGCCACCAGCCGTTGAGCACTGAACCGGTGGAAAACATCTTCATGCATTCTGAGCACGGTCTCAGCCAGAACGGTGTTTACCGCCTGTTTGTGCACAACTTCAACCGCCGTAACGGTGACTCCCGTGGTTTCACTGTGGAAATTGATTTCAAGGGCAGCGTCAAGACTTTCTGCTGCGACAAGGTGATTCCCACACATCACGCCGTCGAAGTGGCCAAGTTCAAGTACGTTCCCGGCGAAGGGATCGTGATCATCGAATCTCTGCCTGAAAGCAATGCCAGCAAAGAAGTGTGGGGGCTGACCACGAACAACTTTGTTCCGGTGAAAGCCCTGGTCAAGTCTCCCAACCATTGGGGTGACAACAACATCGGCAACCAGCATTACTTCTTCATGCTGGATGATTGCATCAATCCCAACAGTGTTCGTGGTTTCTACAACGAATTCCTGCGGGAAGATCTCACTCAGCACCGCAAGGTGTTTGAACTGGTTGGCACCAAAGCTAAGGCCGAATCCACGCCCAACCAGCTGTCCGGTGTCGGTTTCTCGACCACACAGCCGGCACAGCTTCTTGTTCGGGTCACGGGTACCTTCACCCGTGTGCTTCGTGTAACCTTCTAATCAAAAGGACCATCACCATGTCTGACATCTTTGAACGCGCTTCCCGTGAACGTCTCCGCATCGACACCCCTGCTGGTGCTCTTACCGTTGAAGACCTGTGGACTGTTCCCCTGCGCTCGCGCACTCCCAACAGCCTCAGCCTTGATCTCATTGCCAAGGACGTCTACACCGAGCTGAAGAAGCAGGAAGAGATCACCTCTTTTGTGGATGACGATGCGGCGCCGTCGAAGCAGAAGGCCACCCTTGAACTCGCCATGGACATCCTCAAGCACATCATCGCCTATCGCAAGGCTGAAAGTGCTCGCCAGGAAGACCTCCAGAAGAAGAAGGCTCTCCAGCAGAACCTCCTCCGCATCAAGGCCGACCGCCAGGCCGCGAACATGGAAAACCTCACCGACGAGGAACTGGACAAGATGATCGCCGACTGCAGCAACTAGCTGCATGGTTAACCGGGGCAGCAGCCATGCGGGTTGTTGCCCCTTTACAGTGAATGAGGAATAATCCATGGTCATTGACGTTGTTTTGACAGCGCTCATTTTCACTGTGATCATCATCATCTTGGCGAACACCATCATCCCTTGGATGTTTCCATCACTTTCGTATTGGTGGTTGTTCAAGAAAAGTAAGGTTGATGAAGCACATCGGAATAAATCCACAGTGGTTGAAGAAGTTGTTGCTAACGAAATTAACAAAGAAACCGGACGACTTGAAAAAGTACTTGTCAGGTCAACCGGAACCAATAAAGAAGGTCAGTAATGCAGCTCCCTGAAAATCTGATTACCAAGTATGGCCGGAAGGTCATCGGCAGTGTTGTTATTGTCGTGTCGTTGGTCCTTGGTTGGATAATGGCATCCAATTTGTGGGAAAACATTCCCGCTGGCTACATTGCTGTTATCCAGTCGCCGGTTACTGGTGAACTCACCGTGCATACTGAACCGGGCATGAAGTGGCAGGGTTTCGGCAGTGTTACCTTGTACCCTCGCACTGGTCTGTTTGAATTTACCCAGCCGGTCAATCCTTACTCGGAAAACAAAGCTGAAGCTGCCAGGTACGACAAGGCCAACGACAACTCGCACAAGATCACCTTCAATGACGGCGGCGAAGCCTACATCTCTGGCTCCATCAGGTACGATTACCCCATGGACAAAGAGAAGATCGAGCTGCTGCACCGCATGTTCTACGGGCACGATGCGGTTATCAAAGGCTTGGTTGCGAAGACTATGGAACGTGCGGTGTACATGAGCGGCCCGCTTATGACATCGATCGATTCTTTCATGTCACGTCGTTCCGACCTGCCCATTCTTATTGAAGACCAAGCCCGAAACGGTCTGTACCGCGTGATCACCAAGGATGTCATCTTGGTGGATGAATTCACCAAAGAACGCAAGCAGATCAAACAGGCTGAGCCGGTAAAAGATGCTGATTCCCCGAACGGGTTCCTCCGCCAGGATGAATCGATTATGACCAAGTATGGTCTTTCGCTGGCCAACCTCAGCATCACCGTTAACTATGACCCCAAAGTACAGGGTCGTGTGAACGCTCTGTTTGCTGCTGCCTCGGACATTCAGATCGCAACAATGAACGCCAAGAAAGCAGAACAGGATCGTAAGACGGCGGCCGAACAAGGCCAAGCCACTGCCACCACTGCTGAATGGCGCGCCAAAGCGATTGCTGCTGAAGAAATCGCTCGTGCTGAAAAAGAGAAGAGTGTGAAGATCCTTGAAGCCGAAAAGGATCGTGCCTCTGCCGTTATTGCTGCTGAGAAAGAACTGCAGGTTGCTGATCTTGATCGCAAAACGGCCATCGCTTATAAGGACTCACAGCTGCAGCGCGCTGAAGGTGACGCCACATATAAGCGCAAGGTCATGGAAGCTGACGGTGCACTCACTCCCAAGTTGGATGCGTACATTGAAGTGAACAAGATCTGGGCTGAGGCCTTTGCGGCTTACAAAGGTAACTTTGTTCCGCAGTTCGTGATGGGCAGCGGCGGCCAAAATGGGCAGTCGAATACCGCCCAGGACTTCATGAACATGATGATGATGAAAACCAGCAAGGACCTTTTGGGTGATGCTGGTGGCATGGCCGTTCGCCAGAAGTAAACAATAACTCCACTGACCGGCAGGATTCCTGCCGGTCAGTGATAAGGAAGTGTCATGCTTAAAATCTTTATGTTGTTGATGTGTTTTTTGTTTGAACCCATGATCAGTTATGCCGCTCCCACTGTGTTTCTCAACATCCTGAAGGAAGCTGCAGCTGACCAGATGGTTGCCGAAGGACTCTACCTTTGACCTTGATCGCTATCCGCCAGAGCAATACATTGAAGGACCAGCAAATGCCTGGCGAGTATCCATTGATGCTCGAGAAGGTGAAACCCAACCGTCGTTGTCCTTCGAAGAAGCAGATAACTATCGTTGGATTGATTGGTGCGCTGGGGATTCCTGGTTAAGTGGGCACAGTGGCATTGCTCCATTCGACTTTGCTCCGCCAGACGAGTCGATCATCGCCATCCCCATGAAGCACAACAAAGATCGGGCACCGCGTGAATGGACTGATGAGTACCGCATGATGGTGCAGATCAAGCACAAAAACAAAATCCCACCATCTCCTCCAACGGCTCTCAGCCGAAGAGTGGAGATGTATGAAAACGCTGCAAAGATCATCAGAGCCAGACAGATAGCGAAATCTGAATAGTTGGTTTTGATTTTCTGAATTGTAGTATGTAGAAATACGGAGCGATGGCAGAGTGGTTTATCGCGGCGGTCTTGAAAACCGTTGATGGCTAATCCCATCCGGGGGTTCAAATCCCTCTCGCTCCGCCAGAAAAAACTAATGGGGTTGTGAGTGTTGAAAAGAGTCTCAGCAATTTGCTAAGGGGCTCGCTAACACTGGAGGACGTATGTCCAAAAACACAACTCCTACTTGGAAGGTGTCACGAATCCATGGAACTGACGATGAGTACGTCATCCATTGGATTCAAGATGGGAAAGCGGTGCGAACCTCAGCGATTGTAGCTGTGAAGATTCTCGATGACAACATCGAAGTCTTGACATACTCCACACGTCGCAGAGTGTACGAGAAGCACAATTTCTCCATCAGTGATGCTGCTACTCCGATGAGTGTACTGTTCTTACAGTTGCATTTCACCGGTAAGAAGTAAATAAAAGACCAGCGGGTATCTCGCTGGTCTTTTATTTTTTATTGGAGGAGTTTATGTCAACAGTTAGAGATTACATTGATCGGTTGAACTGTGATGTGAATGGGAATGATCATTACCCACTGTACACGTTACAGAGTTTCTTCAAGATTGCTACTGGGTATAACCGAGTGGTGATTGGTGATCGGGGACCGTATGTTGAGATCCTGACACACCAGTTGATTGATGACTGCTTTGAAATGCCAATGGGAGAGACTTGGCGGTTAGGATCAAGGAATGCGTTCTATCTTGAATATCGCACCGTCAGGGATTATGTTAAGATTTACCACCAGCTCAAACCAGTTGACTATGCTGATTATATTCCTTACCGGTACTACGTCTCACCATTTGAACTGTGTGATATGTTTGGTACGGCATTGATTACGAAGCTTCCCCGAAGAAGAAAAAATAATTCTTAATCGATGTGATCAATAGATGTGAGAGGATACTCTCCAGCTCTCACACCTTCAGTGATCAGACCAAGCAGGGTATGTCTGGAATCGTGCTCTAGCTCTGGAAGATCATCTGACCCGGATTGGAAAAGATTGCCAGTTACTAAGGTTATTGCTGCTCCAAATTGCGCCGACAACAATTTGTTGAGCACACCTGGTTCGGTGATTGATTTCAGTCCACTCTAGGAACAGACAACCTGCCCGTTTGTTCCTTTGGTTCCTGCCTTCTACCTGCCCTCCCCCGTGGTACCCCACTCCCTTGTTAGGGAGTGGGGTATTGTCCATGGTGTATTTGTTTTTTATTTTAAGGATATATCATTAGTATAGTCAGTGGCAGTTATAACAACAACCTTCATGATATCTGGAGTATTCATGGATCGTCAACAATTGTTGGCTCAGCTTAATGAACTGAAGTCAACCGAGCGCAAGAGCAAAGTTGAACGGTATGATCCTGATGGCAACTTTATCGGTGAACAGGATATCACCGCACAACAGTACGAGGAAACTCGTTATGTTCCACCGGACCCGTACGACTTTGAGTTCGACACGTCGGAAGTCGATGCCCAAAAGCAGAAGTACGAAGAAGCAAAGGCAAAGAAAGCCGCTACAAAACCTGACTCTCAGCCAGACGACACCGAGACTACCGGTGATGGTAATGGCGCTGAATCACAACCGCAAGAAAGCCAGAGTGGTCAGGGTGGTCAATCTGGACAGTCCCAGAATGGTAATGGTGAAGAGCAGTCACCAATGACCAAGCAGACTTTGGAAGAACTCCAGAAGCAGCTGGATGAAGCCAAAGTTGAATGTGAAGAAGGTCTTGCCGAAGATCCGGATAGTAAAGAACTGCAGGAATCCAAACAACAGCTGGACAAACTGCAGGAAAAGCTGGACGCACACAAGCAGGCTTTGGCCGAGCAGCAAGGACAGAATGGTGATCCCAATCAGGAACAGCAGTCGGGGCAGCAGCCTAACGAATCTGGTTCTGAACAATCGGATCAGCAGAATGGTCAGTCTGAAGAAAAGAACGACCAGTCTGGGGATGCTGAATCCGAAGACAAACAGGACAAGCCTGATCAGCAAGACGGTCAGCAGGATGACAAGTCTGAGGAAGCGTCTGACAAAGAAGACGAATCCAAGAAAGAAGCTGAAGAGCAAAAAGAAGATCAGCAGCAGACTCCTCAACCTGAACCTGAAAAGCCGGAACCTGAACAAAAGAAAGAGGAACAGAAAGAAGAAGAACTTGTTCCTCCAGATCAGGCTTACTACAAACCGTCTTGGTACCAGGACATGAAGAACCTGGTGATGATGGGATTTGATGTTCTCGTGTGTGGCCCGGCCGGTTGCGGTAAGTCTCGTGCTGGTCGTGAGATTGGTCGGGAATTGAAGAAGCCTGGCAACACTCACGCGTTTCGTGCGGGGATGCGCAAGTCTGAACTGCTGTACTCCAAGGAACTCCGTGGTGGCGACAGCGTGATCGAACTGTCCCCTCTGCTGCGTGAAGTTCAGAAACCTCTCATCACAGTGATCGACGAAGCCTTGTCAGTTGACCCGGAAGTGTTGATCTGCTTCAACGGCCTGCTGGAATCTTCTCAGCGCAGTGTTGACACTCCGATTGGTGAAGTGGTGCGGGATAAAGAACATCGGTTCATCCTGACCAGCAACACTGACGGCCGTAGTGAATCACGCATCTATCGTGCTCCTCAGATGCAGGATGCTTCCATCCTGTCTCGTGTCATGGTCATGAATGTTGACTATGATGAAAAGGTGGAATGCAACATCGCTTGTTCTTCCGGCGCCCCCGCTTGGAAGTACATTGTTCACAACACGCATGCTCTGCGAAAGGCAGTGCGCAAAGCTGACATGGTGATGGACATCTCCACTCGTTGGATTGTTCAGGCATGCAAGCTTAACAAAGCTGGGGTCGCTCGTGAAAAGGCGTTTGCTATGGCGATGCTTGACCGCTTCAACGAGAACGAGCTGAAGAAGCTGCAGGGCATGGGGACAACCATTGACTTCAGTGGTGCATCGAAGCTGCAAAAGTAGTGAGGTGATGCATGGAAACCGTACAGGAGTGGATTGACAACCCACATGGTGGAGTTGTCTGGTTTCACGGGATGGACTTCTTGCAATACGTCATGAAGAATGAACCGAGGCAATCAGCCTTCCAGAATTCTTCATTGGGGCATTACAGGACCAATTACGACAATTTTGTCAGTAAGGTTAAAGAATACCGATTTGATCGGGAACGACTGAGCATCACCATGGAACAGGTGTTGTCTCGTCCACGAAAGCGGAACAAGTACCGGACATCTGTGGATGGTGATGACTTGGATGTTGATTCGTACATTGAAACGTTTGGTGAAACCAGTCCAAAGATCTGGGATGAACCTTACAAGATCGTGTGCGAACGCCGCCAGGCCGTCAATGTCTATTTTGAATGTTCAGTTCCGTGGGTATCCCGTAAACAAACATACATCGCTAACCGGCAACATCTTGCTTACAATATCGCATTGAACTGTGAGCAGGATGGTGTACCTTGTCGAATCGTGACGTGTTACGGTGTGCGAGTCAGCGAGGTCAAGCAAGCAATCGTGTTCCACATTGTCATAAAAGACTTTGACGAACCGATCTACCCACCACTGTGGGGGGTGTTTCTGAACAATGAAACAACGAACACAGCGGTCAACTTGTTGTCTGAAATGGTCATTGGGACTGGACAGGATGGAAACGGCTTAGTTGTACCATTCGTCATCCAGCCCACTGAGAATGAAGAGTTCCAAGTGCTTGACCTTAAAAGCTGTGAATACATGCAGATCAAAAAGAAAGGCAGGGATTAATGGCTAGAGGGAGTGTTTTCCCACTCCCTCTAGCCTATAGTAAAATAATGGAGGACTAATGATTTTTCCTAAAAAGATGGATCATGTGGTCATCGTCTATCATCGGATCGATATGGACGGTGTTTGCTCGGGTACGATTGCTTCCATGGCGGCACATGTTCACAATAATAAGGCAATCGTGTCTACAGTTGGGTATGATCATGTTGACCCGCTTGAAAAGCTGGAGTCGAAGATCAATGCCTGTGGCGAGTTTGATCTGATGATTGTTGTCGACTGCACTCTGCCGGATGTTTTGCTCGATCGGTATGCAGAGAAGATGATCATTATTGATCATCATGACTCAGGTATCGAACGAGCCGCTCTCTATGCAGATCGCTTCTATGGCCACTGTTTGCGTCTGAACGACGCCAGTGTTCTGGATTGGGCTGGCAACATGGCGAAGAAAGCCGCTGCCTGCGAACTCGCATGGAACTACTTCTTCCGCAATGAACGGATGCCGTACATTGTGCGTTTGTGCGGTCGGTACGATGTGTACAATCACAACGACGACACGCTGGCGTTCAATGAGCGTTGTCGAGACATCAACATCCAGCACCAGAACTTCACTTACATGGGCGGCGATCTGCTCCATCGTGAAGATGCCCCGGATATTTGGTTTCCGAAGTTGTTCTTGGATGAACTCACATTCCAGTCAGGACGACTCACTCAAGAACTCTGCGATGGTCAGTTGACTTTGCACTATGCCAAAAAGTTCAATGCTCGTGATTGTCAGGATGGTGCAAAGGAATTCACGATTCGTGGAACTGATTTGGTCGCCTTGGTGGCAAATCAGGCTGGCCGCAATTCCAAGTTCTTTCAGTCCAAATGGGACCCCACCAAACATGACCTGATGATCTTCTTTTCCTACAACCTGAGTAATCAGGTGTGGAAGGTTGGGTTGTTCACAGACGATAAGGAAGTGGACATGTCCAAGGTCTTTGCGATTGTTCTCAACAATCCGAAGAATAAAGTCAATGGTCGGTACGGTGGTCACATGCGAACTGCCTGTGGATATGTCACTGATGACATACAGGAAGATCTCCTGCAGTATCTCATCAAAAACACGCCTGAGTACGTGAAGGATTAGTCATGGAACGGTCAAGTTGGGATTCCTACTTCATGCGGATTGTGCAGCAGGTTGCCACACGGTCGACTTGCTCTCGTCGACAGGTTGGTGCCGTTGCGGTGCGCAACCATCGCATCCTTGCCACGGGTTACAATGGTGCTCCTGGTGGACTGAAGCATTGTGCTGAAACTGGTTGTCTGCGCCAGAAGATGAACATTCCTTCTGGTGAACGGCATGAGATCTGTCGAGCTTTGCATTCTGAGCAGAACCTGATTTTGCAGGCAGCTACCGGTGGTTTGGACATCACTGGTGCTGACATCTATTGTACCACGCATCCGTGTGTGATCTGTGCAAAGCTTTTGATCGGGTGCAAAGTCAACAAGATCTACTATCTTGACGAATACTGCGACCCGTTGGCAAAGGAAATGTTGCAGGAAGCTGGAATCGAAACCCAGCGCTTGCAGGAAGTTCATCCCGGAGAATTTTGGTAACCGCAGAAGGGGCAAGATTGCCCCTTCTGCATTTATCGAGGGCAATATGGAAAATTCAACATCAAAATCATCGAACTGGTATTATCCCTTGACCGCACAGCTCTTAGAGCTGATTGTAAGTGTGCTACTTTATCCGAATGATTACGCTAAATTGAAGTACGAGATTGAAACTTTTGCACTGGGTTGTGAGCAGGTTAACCACAATAAAAATGATGCCTTACAGTACTTTACCATGATTGCTGACCAGTTTGACCGAGTTGTGACCGATTTCATGGTTAACTCAGAAATGCAAAAGCTGAACAAGTTTGGAACAGCAGATTACGATCGTGGTCTTGTGCAGAAGGTATTCAATTTGTTGGTACGACTTTCACAATACCCGGTTGAAATAGCCTTTATTGAGGAACGGCCGCAAAGTGATCAGATTGATGTTGTCTTTAAACTTAGTCAGCTTGAGTTTATCACGATTGTTGCATCAAGATCCAGAACTGGTGATGTGACGATGCATCATCTCACTGAAAGTCTGTCAAGTGAAGCTAAGCTGAAACGTGGTTCAACACTAGGTATGGAAATTTGTGCAGCGATGTTTCAGGTCTTAGCTGAACTCGCAATACATTGGAGGGGATATGAACGTCGTTGAGCTGGGGTTGGGAACGAATGAACGGTTGTACCTACCGTTGGTCCAACATTTGTTTGACTTGATTATTCTGATTCTGACGAGTCCGCATGATAAGAGATCGATTGAAACCGATCTTGAGACGTTCATGTTGGGATGCAATCAGGTTGGACACAGCAGAAATGAAGTGATCCAATATTTTTCAAATATCACTGGTAACTCTGATCGGGTGGTGAAATCTCTGATGGAAATCCAATCAGATATTTTTGAGGAACCAGGAAGGTGGAGTCCAGTGGACTCCACCCGACATCAATTTTTACATCATCAGCTTGGACGGCTTCAGCATTTTCCAGTGAGTGTTCCGATGTTTAAAAGATCAAACCGCGGCCAGAAAGTAATTTTCGAGCCTGAAGGTTTCAGGAATTTGGTAATTCGAACCCAGAACAATTGGACATCGTACATTGTTGTTACGGACATTCATGAGGCCACAGTCAAAGGAGAAGTGACAATCATGCGAGACGAGACCGTCTTACAGAGTCTTTTGGCGGCAGTAATCCAGCTCTTGCTAAGGATAAGTGAGAACTGGGCAGAAGAGAAAATCAAGGGATAACGGGAAAAGAACATGCTTGTACACAACTTCCCACCCCATCCAAACTTGCACGAACCTTTGGTGCGGCAACTGTTGGATACTATTGTGGCTGGTATGACGGGCAAAAATGTTCGTCACGAGATTGTGACCTTTGCTCTGGGCTGTGCTCAAATTAATTTGAGCACAGCCCAGATCATTCCGTATTTCCTGTATTTTCTGTTCTATCAGGATCAGATCATGGGTCAGTGGAACAACACTCAGGCAGATTTTTTAACTGCACCACAAAAACATCATGAGTCGGATGATGTGGTTAGAAGTCAGTTGATTCGGCAGTTTACAAGGTTGCCGTATCAGCCACTCAATTATCAGTATCCCGATAATCAGCGGCATTCATTTTGGATTATTGTCACAGGTTTCACTGGTATTCAGGTACACATCACGGCGGCTAGAAACGTCGAAGATTTTGTTATTGTGGAGGATTATCAGAATGACAAGATCGTCTACAAAAACTTGATTTGTAAAATTCGGTCACTGAAACAATTGTTTCTTGGGACACTGGTGGAGGTCTTTGCCTATGTCCTAAAACTGATGGATCGCCCAGAAGAGGAGGAGTAGTAGAATGCCACATTCTGGAGATAGTGGAGCAAGCACAAAAACTCTTTGTTTGTCGGTCTTGCAGTTCACAAATGAACTTTGGACGATGTCAGCTGACTGGTTGTGGATGCATCTTGATCAGTTGGTTGATGCTGAAATCAAGAAAGTTTTTGGTGTGCAATCAACCAATGCGATCAATACCACCGCGGAACAAGCATTGCTATTCGCTTGGAACAAACAGGTGGAAATGGTTGCTGCTGGGTATGACATAACTGGATCAATTTTGAATCAGTTAGATGAGTTCATTGGACCTGATGTGCTGGCAACCACGGTATCAGAAAGTTATTTAAACCAAGAAAGTCAAATTCCAGTGGTCTTGGTTTATCGTGATGCGATCCTTCGTTGGTGGATAACTATATTTGAAGAAAAGGTGGTTACCCACACTCAAACCTGCAACATACTCGCGAAATTGATCACCCGAATATCAGTTCTTCATGAGTACCGACATTGCTGTCAGGCTAAACGGCTGTTCAAATTTTCAAAATCGAATTTGGCAGAGAGTGATGCTGATGAGTATGCTCGGCAAGTAATTCTCTCTCAGCTCTTTTTGGAGAAGGACTGGTGACATGGATGATCTAACCAAAATTGACCGGCTTACCATGGTTGTTTATCCTCAGTTGTCGTCAAGGTTATCCGAAGTGTGGAATCATTCCAATACCACGCTGGTGAAAAGAGAAGTATCTCGGGTATTTGGTGATAACGACAAAATAAAAGTCATGAGTGATCGCAAGTTTATCAAGTTCGCTGAGAACTACTTGGACGACTTGGGTGATCGGAATGATCAGTCAGAGATCACTTCTGTTGTTTTGTCAATCTTACTTGAGGTTAAAGAAGACAACGGTTACTTTGCTCAAACGTTCATTGATGACATCGACGAGACGATGTACTCTGAGCGCTGGGTGGTCTTCTTTACGAATACGTTCTCACGGTGGTTTCATCGTAATAACTGTGCTGGATTATTCGGAATCCATACGGACCGAGAACATTTCCAACAGTGGCTTGTTACACGATTTGTGGTGTACCACGAGTACTTTCATTATTGTGAATCAAACCGAATGTTAGCCACCCAAAGTGACACAGTTATCCAGTATTCTGAAAACAGTGCAAACAGCTATGCCTGGAACCGATTGATTGAAGACGTTCTGGGCATGGCAAACCAAGGAGAGACCAATGGTTGATATCGTGTTTTACCAGCTGATTTACCGGTGTGCACTTTGCGGTGAACGTATTGTGTTGCCTGACCTTATTGCGGTTACCAGTATTTCAGTTGACAGCTTGATTGCTGCCATTACCAGAGGCGGGGTCATCCGCATCCCCGAGTTTGTTGGTGAAGTTGTGCATCTTGACCGCACGCCAGTCTGCTTGTTGAACGCGTATCTGAATGCGCATAATGAGCGACTGGAATTCTGGAAGGAGATGCCCCACTTGCATGCTGAAGGGACACCACACGAAATGAACACACACATGACCTTCTTGGGTTTCCGTGAAATCCCCAGCCATAATCCACCAGAAGAGCTTAAGTCGCAAATTGATGCCGTTCTTCTGGTTCACAAGAACAACCAAAGGTAACAACTATGTGGTCACTCATCGTCTGTGTCATGGTTGGTGCAAACTGCATCATTGAGCCTGGTTTGTCACACCAGTGGCTTGGCAGCACGTTGTACAAAACTGAAAAGGAGTGCACCGAAGCCAGGAGCAATCCTGTGATTCTGGCAGAGCTTCAGCATCTTACCCGGAATGCTTCTGGGGAGTTTGCACTGATGTGCACAAAGCCTACAGCGAAGTAGACTCACTAGTGGGGCAGCATGTGCTGCCCCACTAGGATTTAAGCCAAGGTATTACTTTTTGATCTGACCAGGCTGGTTCAAACCGGTGGTGTTGATGACCTGTTCGACAAAGTCATCCCACAGCTTGTTGCTGTTGTAGGTGACTGACTTTGCGATGGCCGACATGGCACCAGGCTTCGACGGAGCGAAGTTGATTTCCTTCAGACGGTACGCATTCGTTTGGTCCAGACACTTCAACTGGAACAAGAACTGCTGCAAGCCGATGGCGTTGATCTGGTTGGGCACAGAACCAGCGTAGTCAGTCCCAAGATCAAAACCAACCTGCAAGGTGATATCGGTAATCTCAGCCTGACCAATGCTGTTGGAGAAGTTGAGAATAACCTTGGTATTGTCCGTGATGAATGACGCACCCATCAAGTGTTTGTAGACACGCGCAAGACCGGTGAGGTCTGTGATACCACCAGTGGAGAAATCCATGGTGTACACGTCAGTCGCCGGATCGTACCAAGTGATCAGTTTTTCTGCGACCACTTCAAGGATGTCGGGTGACAACTTGGTCAGAGGGACTGGAGTGTCAGGAGCGACAATGTCACCACCATTGAAGGTCACGATGCGCAGATCAGCAAAGCTGGTATCCGCAGACGCGAATTTCTGGAAGGTGAACACCAGTTTGATAGCTGATACTAGTACGTCAATCTTGTACACCCCAGTCTTTACCTGATTTTCAGTCACGGTGGATACACGAGTGACGACATCAGCACCATCAACAGCGTCAACGGTCCAAGCGACCGGGGCATTGTAAACATTACTGTTCATGCCAATCGAGTAAGCTGTTGCTTTGGCCGCAGCAGCGTAGTTGACTGTGACCTGAGCACCGATCATCGAAGAACCAACCGCGTTCTGGTCGGCAGCTGAGGCGATCACTGCACCATTTTCAATGCGAGCCGAGAACAAAGCGTTTGTAGCAACTGAAGAGACTGCCAGCGTTTCGTATGGCGACAGTGATGGCACCATGTTGTTGGTGTACAGTTCTGGGAAGTTGTGGTTCACGAACTTCAGGAAGAAGCTTTTCACAGTTTCTTCATTCAAGGGGTTGAAGATGTAATCGACTTCCCCGTTGTAGTAGCGTTCGATGAACGTAGCATTGTCCACGATCTCGTAACGACCAGTCGGCTGTTGAACCAGCCAATCGGTGTTCTTGAGCGTGACTGTAGCTGAGGTGTCACGATACCGGAATGAATACTCCATGCAGTTGGTTTCCGCAGAACGAGTGGCGGTCAACGAAGCCAGACCACCCATGGTTGATGCCATTGACAGAGCATCAGCGATGTCTTGTTCTGTGTCAACTGTCAGTTGGCAAGCTTTGACTTTACCGTCAGTGCGAAGGTATTGAGAAAATGGCATTGGGGAATGCTCCTTGTCCAAAGTTAAGGTTATTCTGAAAGACCAAGCGCTTTGTAGTAGCTTGCCCGTGACAGGATATTGTACTCCACCTTGTTAGTGGTGAATGTGTGCCAAGTCAAGGTGTCAATGACGTTGTCAGTGACATCTGGAAGAGAAGTGGATTCCCCGCAAGCAATTGCCATTGCCCGGTTCAACCGCTTGTTGAAGTCCTGGGTGATTGGGTCCATGTTGGTGAACACTGACCCATCTTGGGACATGTGGTATTGATAAGAAGGATGTTCCTTGAGCAAAGAAAACTTGTCTTTGTTCAATGGATCAGGAATGGTCGTCAGGAACAGTTCACTCTGTCCACAGACCATCATTTCCTGATTGGTGTCGATGTAGTCATCGTCCATGTTCGGGAAGATCTTCTTCAAGACAGTCTTGTACTTGTACGCATTGATGATTGACGGATGGATCACGCCAAACGAACGCACTGTCACATTGTCCCATACCGGAATGATGTAGAACTGTGCCGTGACAAAAAGGTCCGGGAGGATGGATTCCCAAACAGAGGCATCAGCAATGCCACCTTTAAGAAGGTCATTGCGGATAGCTTCACGGATTTCAAGACTGCTTGGTTTTGCACCCTGATACAGGACACCAAACGGCAGCATCTGTGTGGCTGAAGGTGACTTTGTGAGGTACTTGGTGAAGTACGTCATAAAACCACTGTGATCTTCAGTCTCGATACTTTGATCAAGATCAGCAAACGAAGAAGTGTTTGCTTTGATCATCATCTCGATCGCACCAGAAACTTTGGTAGGATCAAGGATGTAGATCTTGTCACAAGGCAACACAACATTGTTGATTGTCGCCAAGGGATAGTCAGCAAGGAAACTTGCACGATCAAGCCACACACGGAAGATCTCTTCATCCTGATCAGCAAGTTTGATGTGGAAATCAAAGTAAGTGACCAGAGAAATGGTCATGGTCGGAGTGACATCATCAACGTTGTAGATGGTGCCCGTCACACTTGTCCTGGAGAGAGCAAGGGTATCCGCAACATAAACATCTTTAGTCAGTGCCCCACTGGCCAGAGAGTAGTTGATCGTGTCACGACTGTCACCATTGGCAGTGTAGATCATCTCAAGCACATTGAAGAACTTGATCAGATCATCATTCGACAGCTGGTCAAACAAGTCTGTGGGGTGTTTGGATTTGTCATAGTGGAAGCTGATCTTTCCATTCGCAGCTTTCCCGCCAAGATTCAACCGAGTACTACGTGGATCACCAACTCGGATATTCTTGTTGAAGTAATTCCCGATTTGCCGGTCCATCACACATGCTGGATACACTTCGTCAGCATTGGTGATTGTAGTTTTTTTCTGAAAAAGTGTATCATCGATGTAGCCGTAGTACATGCGAACCTCGCTGCTTGTAATTATGATGTAGCTAAAAGCTCATAGGATCTCGGAGTTTCATTCAAATTATCTCGATATATCACTATAGTGAAAGTAATCCTTGGAACTTTAGCTGTCATTTGATGGTCATACCCGTTTAACTTTTGGAGAAAATCATGCGACAGCTATCTGGAAAAGCCACACAAGAAGTGCTGATGCCCTTGGTCAATTTTGCACAATGCTGGACTTTTGGGTTTTTATTTTTGGTACTGATTGCGTTTTGTGGTGTGGTATTTCAGGAGTTCACATCAGAAAATGTACTCATTACCGTGAAAGCTTGGTGGCTAGATCCGAACTTGGACAGCCATCAGGTTTGGATGTGTGTGTATCTGGCATTTTCACAGATTGCTGTGTTCAAGGTTGCTGACTTTGTTTGCAACCTTGTTGAGTTCAATACTCAAACGAATGTTACAATCCGGGTTGTGATGTCGTACACTGCAACGATGGTAACCGTATCATCAGTGAATGCCGTACTGTTGTTACATTTTCTGTGGCATTTTGTATATTACGTTCGTTAAGGAGATAACAATGGCTGAGCTCAATGGTGGTCAGGGGATTTGTCCCAATTGTCACAAGTATGGAAAAATGGTGTATACCCCTGGTGGAATACAGTATTGCCCCTTTTGCAATTACTCACCGGTACTTGATCGAGTGATGCATGGGACAAAAGCTGTGGACCAACCCAGCATTGACCCAACAGCTGTTCCTCATCCACCGAGAACGTAAATCATCATCAGGGTGCAGTCTTGCACCCTGATGGTTCAAAATCAACTCAGAATGCTTCCTAATGAGTCAATTTAGCTTAGACAACTATTCGTCTAGGTTTAAAAATTGATTCGTTAGGATTACATTCTGGAGCGATTCTATTATTTTTTTATTGGAGGGATCATGGAAGACAAGTCTCAGGAACTCAATGTCCAGCTGATGGAGCACACGCACAATGCGGCGACACTGATCTACTCGATCTGCAAGCAGTGCAACTCACCTGACGGCGCGGCTGATATTTTTTTCAATGAGCTTCGTAAAGATGCTTGCCACGAGATCTTTATGAAGAACGAGATTGGTCTTGCACCCAATCAAAAGTCCCCGGCTGAGACCCGCAATGACCTGATCCGAAAGGTCATTGCTTCTGGTCATTCCAGTGTGGTGGAGCATGTTTCTTTTACCTTTGGGATCACTGGCTTCAGCCGCATTTCTTCTCAACAGGTGACCAGACACCGGATTGGGATGGCCGTCACACAGCAGTCTCAGCGGGAAACCAACGCTGAGAACTTCACGTATGTCGTACCACCACACATCCTTGAACATGAAGACACCAGAACGATGTTCTTCGAAGAGATGCGACACGACCAGGAACGGTATTCCAAAATGCTGCATCTTCTTGAAGGACATGGTTACAAAAAGCAATCGTGTCAGGAAGATGCTCGCTTCTTGCTCAGCAATGCTTGTGAAACCAAGTTTGTTCTGACGTTCAATGCCAGGGCACTTCTTCACTTCATTGAACTCAGGAACTGCCGCAAAGCTCAGTGGGAAGTACGTGCACTGAGCAACAAGTTGCTTTCCTTGGTCAACCCTATTTTGCCGGCAGTGTTCGATACTGCTGGTGCCCCTTGTGAACGTTTTGGTTTCTGCACGGAGGATCGTTCTTGCGGTCGGTATCCGTCCCTGAAAGACCTCACGTTCAGTCTTAAAGAAGGTTAATCTATCTACTGGAGCAGGCATGCCTGCTCCAGTAGGGTTAATATTATTCGGCTTCTGGTAAAACCAAACCATCTGGAAGCATGGTCAAAGCGTGGAGAGCATACCGAACACTGTTGGTGTTAGCAGTGTTGTAGAACTTACCAGCAGGGGAAATCATACTTGCTGGTGATTCAAGATGTTTACGAGCTTCGGCCAATGCTTCTGATGACATAATCCCATTGACGCTAACCTTGTCACCATCAAAGTCGGCATTGAGACCAGGTGTCTTTGATGGATGAACGATGGTGCTGTCAATGTATTGTCTGATGTTAATTCTTGGGTAATGTGGAAGGACCATATCCCCAAGTTCACTGTACTGAGATTTGAAGTTGACCACCCGGTCAGGTGATGTGGTGAGAACCGACACCTTACTAGGGTAGATGCTACCGACTTCGACTGCAGGGAAACGAGTGATCGTGCAGAACTTGTCATGGGTAGCCGCATACGTAGCAAGGTAGAGCATTTCGATTTTGGTCAATGCTCTGATTTTCTGTCGGTCAACGGTGACGTTACTTTCAATCTGTGGAATGACTGATTCAGCCAACCATTCACAGTACAGTTCTTTTTTGTACTTTTCCTGATTGGTTTTGTCAATTGTCCGCAGATAGTCAGTTGTGAAGTCGCTCTTGATTGCCGCATCTTGAAGAGCTTTGATTTCACTTTCTGTTGCGATGTTTTCGTGCACTTCATGGGCAAGCTCATGTGCAATGAGATGCTCAAGATAGTAGTTGAAAGTCTCAAGTCCAGAAATCGTGGTCGCTCCAGTGTAGTAAGCAATGACGTCTTTGAGGTTTGGGTTCAGATAGACAATTTTGTTTTTTGTCCAACATCCACCAAATTTGATTGGATCAAAGTTCTCAGCAACATCACCGTTGTTGTCACGGGGCACCGACGACAACTCAAACTTGATGTCGGACAAGTCAATCCCAAGCTTTTTGTAGCTTTTGATGACTGTGTCCCAATGTGGTTGAATGTACGGTAATGTCAAGGTTGGACACTCAGCTAGCGGTATCTTTTTGGATGATCCACCAGCAGAGAGAAGCTTCTCAAAGTCATCAATGTTGCGAAGCAAGTAGATGTCTTTGCCAGTGTCATACACCGCCCACAGCCAGTACTTCTTTCCGTCGACCCCCATGATGTAAACTTCGTCATGACGGCCGTCAGTGTCCTTGAAGCTGTTGATCAGATCGTGTTTACTTTGGGTATCCAATGCATACGTCACTTGAGCTGGAACGATCTCAACGTACTTTGTTTTCAAAGTAGCCGGATCAATTGCTGGCACTTGAATACTCCCCAAGGTGTACACCTGTGAAGTGAACAAGACATTGAGCGCATGGATGACGATTGGCTCAAAGGCTTTGGCTGCGTGGAACACTGAGAGCTGAGTCTCATTGTGCTTGATGTAGCTAGGTGATTCTGGAGAATCAGCCATCAGTGTTGGTGCGGTGATAACCCCACGAGTACCAAGGGCAAGGTTACGTTTGGCGTAATGCGCCTGACCGAAACCAGTCTTGCCTTCGTAGAAGTTCTTCCAGTGGTTAAAGATCTCAACCACTTTCAGTTGTACGTGGTACTTGACGTTGTTGAAGAATGTTCTCAAGATCGGGTTGTTCGCTCCATTCTTGATCTCCAACGACATCATTAAGAGTGAGTTGTAAAGCTTGTTGACTTCATCAACTTCCACTCGACCTGAGACATCAGTCTTGACATCTCGCCAGCCAGCAGGACAAACTAACCAGTGTCGGATGACATGACAGTTCATCTGAATGGTTTGCTCGATGACTGAAATCTTGTTGTTTCTTGAAACTGAGTTGTTTCGTTGAAACTTGAGACTGGAAACATGCTCCATGAAGAAAGCATAACCAGTGCTCGCACTGGGGTTCTCTTTCTCAGCTGGAACAAAGCACCCGTTGGTTTGATCCCAGGTAGCATGGACTTTGCTTTCCATGATGTCCTGATACCAACCACAGACGTTTATGATGTTGAGAAAAATCAATGGCGACAGAATGTCACTATGAAGTGAGATATACCCAAGACGGGATATCCGATCTGGTGTACCAATCTGACCAAAGATTGACTCACTGTACAATCCGAAGGGATGAAATGAACTGGTTGATGGCTCGTACATCAATGGTGAAGTGACTTCCCCAAGAAAATCTCTCTTGATGATTGAACCGACATCCATCGGCCAAACATTCCAAGGACGGTTTGGTTGCATTTTAAACTCCATGTGCCTTTTGGAGGATATATGTCTCAAATACCTGCTTCATCTCCATTACGAAAACAAATTCTCACGGAAATTACGAACAAGTATTCAGCTGACGAAAGAGATGACTTCATCAAAGCATATCGGAGTGAGGCCACTCGTCAAATATCTTCGATATACATTGAATTGCCATACCTTTTGGATGTTTATCTTGGTGGTCTGCTTTGGATGACCAAGGATGATCCGAAGGCTTACCAGTACATCATCAGCAAACTGCCTAATTACAACAACCGGATTCAGGTAGAACATGCTCCGTATTTTAGTGAGCTGGGGATAACTGAAGAGCAACTGCTTGAACTGTTGAAAGATCCAAAACAAGCAGAGTTCCGAATGATGACTGCTCCACCAACAACAATGTGGAAAGACTTGAAAGATATCCATCAGGGGATCGTCGCTGAAAACAAGATGCGAGAATCGCTGAACGTTTCTCCAGTGACAACACTCACGTATGTGATCAACACTTATCCGTTGGTGTTGAGCGTTTCAGCTGCAAAGAAGTTGAAATCCAGACTGATTCTTGGTCTGAAAGAAACATCAATCAACTTCGGTGTGATCAGTGTCCCTGGGCATGAGCTGGAGGAAAAACATTACAAAGAGTTTGACCACTGGTTCATCTACCATTTTTACAATTGGTCAGAGCACCCAGAATCTAACGGGGCAAAGGCTTTGATGGACTTAAGGATGGCAAGAGCAGAATTGTTTGCACCACCAAGAGTCTCTGATCCAGAAGTGGTGAAGTTGTTACCAACATACACGTTGGATGACTACACCACATTAGAGAAAAATTCATTGGCGGCCCTGAATGCATTTACCTCTTTCCAGTATTATCGGTCAACGATTATCTTGTCGTGATCAGTGAGTAGTGCCAAAAGGCACTACTCACTATAAATATAGATTGTATTTATAGTGGTTAATCAGATGGACGGTTTTACCCACTAAGTTGGTTTGGAGTTCACAATGGCAAAGAAAAACCTTGGGTCATTTAAAGGCCAAGATCGTACCACCAGTAACATGAATTTCGATTTTGATGATGCCGCCTCGGCATTTGATCGTTTTGATTTCAGCGATGGCGCGAACACCAATACGAAAAATAATCGCAACCCGATTAATGAAGTCCGTCAGGGTATTTCTTCTGCACTTGGATCAGCTCATGCCACATTTTTTCCAAGTCTGGGGAAACGCATTTCTCAAAGCGTTCCTGACGCAGCAAGATTCGTTGGAGAAGTTGGTGACTTTACCTCAGATCTGTCGTATCTCAGCAATCAGTTGCAGCAAGATGTTGCTCCGATGGTGCAACAGCTTAAGCGAGCTGGCCGTACGCTTGGCCCAAGGGTTAAGCAGTTTCTACCAAAGTCGCTGCAAAACAGATACGACAAGTTGGTTTCAAGCAGTGATGAACAATCCCGCTCGAATGCCAAGCTCACAAAAGAAGACGCTGAAAAGCAAGCGATTGCAGCTTCTCTTGACGAAGTATTTAAGAAACAATTGCAGGCACAAGCCGATGCAGTTGTAGAACAGAAGACGGATAGTCTTGTTGATCGCGCTCTTTCTGCTAAGCAACATGGTGAATCATACAGCCAATTGCAAGCTATTCGTGCAGGGGCTGCTTTCCAACAAACATTTCTGCAAGCAATCCAGATCCCGTACATGAAAAAGGATCTGGAGATCAAGTACAAACATTACTTCGTTGCTAAGGATACCTTAGCAGTGGTGCAAGGTCTGTCAAAGATCGTTGAAAAGAAACTGGATGAAATCAGACACAACACTGGTTTGCCGGATGTCCAGAAGCTCACTCGTTGGGAAGGTGTGAAAGAAGCCGGGCTGCAACGCTTTGGCAATGTAATCACCAACTGGCAAGTGAACATGCTGCGTAAGTTGCAGTCTCGTGTCCTCGATCCCTTTAAAGAAGGGTTGTCGATGGCCGGTGATGCTGCTGAGACCATGGGTGACACACTGAGTACGATGGACGAAATGTCTGGTCGTACTCGAGGTGTTGGTGGTCAAAGTGGTAGCATACTTGGCATGATGATCGGCAACAAGCTGGCTAAGGGTGCTGGCAAGATGTTGTTCGGTGAGCAGTACGGCGCAAAAGGATTGTTGTCTAACAAGATGCTGTCCTTGAATAATCTGTTCAAAAATGCGAAGACAAGATTGGCACTCAAAGCCCAGCAGATGGCAGAAGACCGTGAAGGTAGTTTGCTGGGTGAAATGCTGTCAATCCTTGCTCCGGATATTCAACGTGGTGGTGGTCGTACAACGAACACGATGTTGAAAGATCCGAATGCGCCAGGTACAATCACAAATGCATTTACTCTCTCAGTAACAACGATCATGCCTGGTTATCTGGCAAAGATGGTTAAGCTGCTGGAAGAGATCAAAACGGGTAAGCCAGCTGAAGAATTGGTCTTTGACCATGATAGCAATGACTTTATCCGAGTATCAACACTGCAGAAGAAGTTTGCGTCAGAAGCTTTTGGTAGTACTTCAGATCGTCGTCGAAACATGGCAAAGGCGATTGGTACAATTCGTGGAACATACAAAGCTACGAGTGGTTCTGACCTGACGGATTTTGACAATGTTCAGGATGACCTGGCTCAATTCATTTCGAACTGTGCAATGTACAAGAAGCAGATTGAGCCATCAGTAATCAAGGAATTCGCTGGCATTTTCAAGCAGATCAAAACTGATCGTGCTGCAAGTGATGAAGATGTCAGTGATGACTACAGTAACTTTGAAGATGAACTTGCTTCAATTGAAGCAGAAGAACGTGTTCTTCGGTACATGCGTGAGACGTTTAAGGGTGTTCAACATCCAGAAGCGTTGCTTGCATTGCTGGCGTCATTGCTGTTTGATTCAAATGGCAATCTTGATCGCCAGGCATATTCTTCGATGGATGACGTCCTTGTTGAACAAATGAACAAGGATGAATATCTTGCCGTATTTGACAAGTATGTCTCAAAATACGGAAATGCTAGACATCTGAAACCATTCATTTCCTCGTCTGGCCGTCAGTTCACCTACAATGAAGCGGAGATTAAACGTCAGCTCTCGTCAGGTGTGTCGTTGGACGATAAGGACTTTGTGTCCGAACGTGACATGCACACTGATCGAGAAGCTGAGTTGCAGGCGGCACTTCGTCAGCAAATCAGTTTGAGTGACTTGCTGAAGGACCCGAATTTTGAAGGCGGCGCGGTTGGCAAGACAATGGCGTTTGCTCGTAAACATCTCGGGGAATATGGTCCGCAACTTAAAGACATCTCTGCTCAGTGGAAAGCCGGTGTGAATGATGTTTGGCAGAATGACATTAAAGCCAATTTGCCAGATAACGTGAAACAGTGGTTTGTTGATCGAGCTGATCAATCACGTCAGACCATGCGTGGGATGCAGGATTCCTTCAGCAACGCTGGTGATGCTGCAGCACTGCAGCTTAAACTCAGACGGTTGAAAGAAACCAATCCCTATCTCGGTTCAGCAGAATCACGTCAGTTTGATCCATTCTGGAGTGAGCACGAACAAGATCAACCCTTTGCTGAAAATGGTGCGTTCTATCGTGGAGTACCACCTTACGTGATGGCAGCATTCATGAATGGACAAGGTGCCGCTACCCGGTTTAACTTGTCCGCTCCTTCTGATCAGCAAAAGGTTATTCCGGTTACACTGGAGAATGCAAAAGTTGTTGCTGAGCTGTTGTCTGATGCAATCGCCAAGTCGCACACAGTAGCACCTCAGCAATTTACAACACAAGTCCAAGGTGACGTCGTTGGTGCAGTCAATCAGTTTGAAGGAACATTTAAGGAATACGCTGAAAAACAATCAGCCATTCCAGAATTGCTCAATCGGCTGATCGATCTGACTGGGGCGCTGTCAGGACAAATGGATTCAATTATCGGTAACACCACTAGCACTGTGCGAAAGGTGTTTCGTTGGACGAAAGATCATGCTAACTTCAAGTCGCTAGCTTCACTGGCTAAAAAGTCAGTAGCCGTACCTTGGGGTGCAACTAAACTTGCTGGCAGAATGGCTGGGGCAGCGATCCCTGGGGCATGGAATTGGACTACTGGTACGGCTCTTCCGTACGCGCAACATCGACTTAAGCAAGGGATTGGGTTGCTTGGAACTGGCGCAAGAATCGCTGGTGGTTTGTCACTAGATGCTCTTGGTGCTGGTCTCACTGGATTGGGTTTGTCATCTGACGTCCTTGCAGGTAAATTAGCGACTGGGATGCAGTGGGCGAGAGATAAGAAAGATGGAATCAAAACACTCTTTACGGGTGGTCTTTCTGATTTCAAAGCTGGCATGAAACGAAAGTGGCAAGATAAGGTTTACGTTGACGTTTACGTTAAAGATAAGGTTGATCCCGGAAATCCAATCCTGTCAAAACGACAGCAGGAAGATGGGGTTGTCTTTGTCAAGACGGGTAAACGTTTGCTGACTTCATATGCCTTGAATGCTCCAGTGATGGACCCAAATACTGAAGACATCTTGGTGACCGAACAGAACATCAAAGATGGTCTGGTCGACGTTCACAATCGTGATATCCTTGGGGCACGATCTGCATTTGGCAAAGCTCTTCAAGGGACAATGGGTCTTGCTGGAACACTCCTTAGAAAAGGAAAGAGCTTGGGCAAGACCATGCTCGGACTGTTGACTGGGAATATTCCATTTGCAGAACTGCTTGGGAAATCTGCGATGTTGGGTTTGGATGGTGTTCGAGCACTTGGCCGAGGGACTGGAAAGCTCTTTGGTAAAATGTTTGGATTGTCAGAAGGACTCAATAAGGAAGACCTCAAGAGCATTGTTGGTGATCGTCTTGACATCATCATCGAAATCTTGAGGAAACGTCAACCTGCTGGACCTGAACCAAAACCCATTTCGTCCGGACCAAAGCCTGGTGACCGCGATGGTGATGGTAAATCTGATACGATCTTCCAATCAAGAAAACAGAAAGAAGAAGAAAAAGAAAAGAAGAATGAAGATACGGAGCGTCGTGGCTTCTATGACACAATGCGATCAATCAAAGATGGCATCGTGGGTAAGAAGGGCGAAAAGAAGGGGCTCATTGATACTCTCATGGGTGCCTTTGGTGCTGGTGGCATCTTCTCTTCCTTGGTTGGTGTAGCGAAAGGTATTTGGAGTGGTGTGTCCTTCATGGGCTCAGGTATCTTCAAGTTGCTTTCGTTCGTCGGTACGATTGGTCGTCTTCTCGGTCGGGGTATTCCTGGCATTGCAAAAGGTGCATTCTCACTTGGTGGGGGGCTCTTCCGTCAGTTCATGAAGATGGGCAAAGTTGGGAAACTGCTGACAGCTGGAGCTGGCTTGCTTGGTTTGTCACACCTTTTTGGTGGCAATGAAGCAGTTGCTGGTGAAACTGACTTGCCTGAAGATCATGACATTGATCAAGGTGGCAGCGGCGGATCAATGCTCGGTGGGATGGCTGGAGACCTTGCACAATACGGAATGATGGCTGGTGGGCTTGGACTTGCTAAACGGTTTGGTGGCAAAGCCTTAGCTAAAATTGGTATTCGTGCCGGTGGTAAAATGGCCGCCCGTGGAGCGATCGCAGCAGCTGGTGCAGGTTCCGGTCCAGTTGGTTGGATTGTTGGCGGTGGATTGTTGGCTATTGATGCCATTGATACATTCGCTTTCGGTGGAAAATACAGTCAGAACCTCTACAATTGGATCGGCATTGGAACTGATGACTTTGCTGAATCTCGGTGTAAGCTTTACGGCGTCAACACTGATTTTAAAGTAAAGAACCTGATTGGTGATGGTGGTTTGCGACAAACGATCAAACTCGAAGATCGTATCTACGACATGCTCACCAAGAATGCCCCACCCTTGAATGACCGTGATTATGAAGCATGGACTGATAAGTTCGGTCTTGACTCTTCTGATCCGGCTCAGGTAAAGTATTGGGTGACATGGTTCCGTCGTCGTTTCCTGCCAATCTGTAAGTGCTATCTTAAAGCACTGCAAGATGAGAAAGTTGGGTATAACGAAGTTGGTCAAGCCAGTGATGGCACGAAGAACAAAATCTTGCAGATCATGCAAGGTGAGTGCAGCGTTGTAATCCAGAATACCCAAGGCCTTGAACCGACACCTGAAGCATTTAAGAAGTTCAAGGAAAGTGAAGAGAAATGGAAATCTGACAAGTCCAATGAAGGGAGCAAAGCAAAAGCTGATGCTGCTCGTCAGGACAGAGATTCCAAGATCAAAACCGAGAAAGAATCCGGTGGTAGTGGCAAGTACGATCTGAGTGCTAGTGAAGCTGCTGCAGTTGGATCAACTAGCGGAGCAGGAGCTCTTGGTGAAGCACAAGCAGCAAAGAACAAAACTGAATATGCTTCTGTCCTTGCGGCGGCTGGTGGCAATGCTGGTGTTGCCAGAATGCTCGGTGGTGATGCTTTTAATGCTGGCAAGGGTAACGCCTTTACTGGTGGGATTATCCCCGGTGGAGCAGGTACGTATGCTGGTGGGAATAATGGTGCTGGTGGTCCTGCAGTCACAAGTGGTGGGGCCACTGGTAGTGTGGATATGACTGGGGTGAATCCGGCGAATATTACAGGGAAAGATGGTGAACTTGGTAGCTATGTTGCTAAGTTTGAATCTGGTAGTAAAGGTAGCGCCGCAATTTCATACGACCCACCTGGTGGCACCTCGTATGGTTCTTATCAGTTGTCATCACGAATGGGTTCATTGAGAGAGTTCGTTGAGTGGTGTAAAACTGAAGCTCCAGATGTTTACAAAGCTTTGATGCCTCTGGTTGGTAAGGCGAACACCGGTAGCTCTAAAGGTGAGTTCCCGAACGCTTGGCTCCAACTGGTTAAAGATGGCAAGATTACTCATGACTTGGAACACAAGTTTTACGTGTCCAAGTTCTACAATAAAGCCATGGGGATATTGCAGAAGCAGTCTCCTGAAGTGGCTCAGTTTGTTCAAGGAAATCGTGCACTTCAAGAAGCTTTCTGGTCTTGTGCTATCCAGCATGGACCTGGTGGAGCAGTTCGGTTGTTCACGAACTATTGGAAGAAAGACATCACCCCAGAAGCGTTTGCTCGTGCTTTGTACGGTGAACGCTTTACAGAAAAGTACTTTCCAAGGTTGGCATCATCCGATCCTGGGATGCTCAGAAGCATCGCTAAGACTCGTGGCCCACAAGAACTTGGAGTTATTCTTGGGTTGATGAAACAAGGTGGTGGCCCAGCCGATCCTAACAGTGGTGGAGCAGCTCCGGCTGGTGCTACTCCAGATGCTGGTGGAGGTGGCGAAGCTGCCGGTGGTGGTGAAGGTGGAGGCAGTGCTCAGACTGTTACTCCTTCAGACGGTGGGACACCAGCCGGTGCTGATGCCGGTGGTGGGAGCACTGTGTCAGTTGCTGGCGCTGGTTCTCCTGCTGCAGTTGAAGCTGCTCCAGCTGGAGGTAGTGGGGGTGGAGAAGGTGGTGCAGCCGCTGCTCCTTCGCTCGCAACTTCCCATGGTGGAGCTGATGGTGGGGCACCTGCTGGTGCAGTTCCAGTCAGTACAACAACAGCTACTCCAGCGAATGGTCAATCAGGTAATACTGACTTGCTTGGGGTTCTGACAAAGATCCTTGAAGTAATCACGGCGTTGGCTAATTCTGGACAATCAATTCCGGATTTGTTGCAGCAACTGATTGGTGTAAGTCAACAGTCAGTAGCAACAATGGCAGCTGCCGGTCAGGGTAATCAAAGCCCAACACCGTTCAGTGCAAACCTGGTTGGTACAAAAGTAAGACGGCAAACCGCTTAATTCTGATCAGTGAGAGTGGATATCCACTCTCACTGATCATCCTGTGCTTTTCTACTGCTAGATTGATGGAGATCACAATGGCGACATCACAAGAACAGATGGCTACAAATACAAATCGGTTTACAGCGAACGCTGAAGGGATTTATCAGAGTAATCCCTTTTCCGACCGAACAATTGGTGCATATTTGCACCCGTATGCGTTTACGCTCAGATCTTCATTTAGCACCTACGCACAATCTTTGCAAGAACTGTTTAGGTTTGATAAAGATGGTGCGGATGCCACTGCAACAAACATGAGATCTGGTCAGATCTCAGCGGATGCTTTGTACTCTTCAGCTACTGCCGACAATGCTACTTTTACCAAATTTTCGGTTGCGGACACTTCACTTGGTGGGAATGAAGCAATCAACTGTCGGTGGGGATTTGGTAGAGATGATGACATCATCCACCCGATGAACGCTCTGATGGGACAACCAGAACTTGGTGGGATTGGTCGAGTCTATATGGACATGTACCAGACTACCCAACAATTGCTGCACATCACGGTCGGTGTTCCTGAATTCCAAAAGCTGTGGGAGTTCTATTCAACAGCAGTTGATGCTGATCTCTGCAGTGACGTTAACAGTGGTAACGCACTGAAAATTGGTCGTTTGTTTGGATCAGCAATCGGTGGTGCGGCTAAGTTGGCATTCACCGCGTTCACTTGGCCATATCACTTTACGGTGTGGTTGGCAGATTTCTTGAGCCCCAATGATCGTGTTACCCGGTACTACGATCTTGATCCAGCGATGCCTCTGTATTATCGCTACGTGAACTCCATCCTTGTACACTTGTGCTGTAACCTTGGGTGGTATCCAAATGCTTGGGACATCCCTGATGCATTTAACCCAAAAGCAGGTACTGGTGGTACAACTTCAGGTAGTCAGGCGAACACGTCATACATGGAGTTACTGAAGTCCTCTGGTGCCAACAACAATGGTGAACCAAACGAAGCTGCATTGCCTGGATTTTTACAAGGGTGCGGGCCAAACATCTACAAGATCATCTCAAAACGAGATTATCGTCTTGGTTTGAACTTGACGATGCAGAACAAAGACACTGACGACTTCTTGTCGAGAGCAGCAAGAAAAGCCGCACCTGATGGATTCTGGGATATTTTCACTCAGCGTGCTCGAGCTTCTGCTACTGGTGCTGACAAGTACATTTCTTTCCGGATTAACAAATCCACGGATAGTAGCGAAGCGATCTCAAACTCCACAGGTCAATCAACGGTTGCTCAGTTTTTCAATAGTCAAGCAGCCGCTGGCCGAGATCGAACATTCAGTAGTGGTGGTTCAATTCTGAACAACGTGCCGGTCATTGGTAGCATCTTGAAAGGTGCGTCTGACGTTGTGATGGGTGTTGCTACAAAAGCTGGCTTTGCTGGTCTTGCTGCTGCCGTGATGACTGGTAGTGGTTTTTTGGATATTCCAGACATCTGGTTGAGTAGCAGTTTCTCAAAGAACTACAACTTCTCATTCCAGTTGCGAGCGCCGGCCGCTGACAACTTGTCAATTACACAGTCTTTGTACGTGCCATTAGCAATGCTCTTGCCGTTGGCATGTCCAAGATCTGTTGGTCTGAATGCATACACGTCACCATTTCTGGTGAAAGCGTACTGTAAGGGTATGTTTGCAATTCCACTTGGGATTGTTGAAAACTTGTCAATCCAACGTGGTTCAAGTGAATTTGGTTGGAACTTGAGTCGACTCCCAACAGTCCTCAATATTTCCATGACCATCAAGGATCTTGCACCAATCATGCATCTTGCAATCGCTGATGGACCATCAGGTGTTCAGATCTTTGGTAACAATACTTCGTTCCAAGAGTACCTGTTGACCCTTTCAGCAATGGGTCCGAATGAACGCTTGCTCACTTTGAACAATGTGTTCCGTCGGTTGTACATCATCAACGCCTTGGTGAAGACCACATGGGGCAACCCAGCATTGTACTTTGGTACGTCGTTGGGTGGTTCAGCAGTTGGTCGGATTTACGGGACTATGGCACCTACATCTCTGTTGCCTAACAACTAGGCAAGATTATCTCATGACGTGGGAGTGGCCCACGTCATGAGACTACCGGAGCTGATATGAATGATTTCAAAGGTATCGCGGTTAATGCGACGGATGATCAACTTCTTCAAGCTGGTCAGGAACGACTTGCTTACAATATCTTTTTTCGGACCATGCACTGCTGGAAGATTGGTGATGTTTCAGCGACCAAGTTTAAAGAAGCCCCACCGAAAATCCAGCTACCGCTAAACTCTGTTGTCCACATTCTGGATAACTTTGGTCGGATTGAGAAAGGTGAACCAATTCACGACACCCCCTTTCTTGATCTACCCTTCATTCGGAATGAAAACTTCCGAAAATACATGTACCATGTTCAGGAACCAGTCACCGATGGGATTCTGAAAACACCCACTGATTACATTTACCGGACGATGCAGCTGCAGAGAAATCTGGAGAAGTTCAAGTCTCAGAATTCTGGTAAATACCTGATCATCCGTAACATGGCCCAGATCGGGGAACGTGGTCCGTTCCTTGGGATCATCAACCACAACCCCGTGTTTCGCTTGTTTTGCCGTGGCATCATGCCTTATTGGAGAGCAGTTAATCACTGTTTGACCAGTGTGTTCAACGTTGCTTTGCAGATGCCAGAGAAGCTGCACTACTTCTTTATTCCGCTTGCTCCGAAGATTTTTGTGAAGAGCAAGTTCCAGCAAACATCTTTTCGCATTACCACTGGGAGTTTGATTGAAAAGACCAGCTACCAGTACATGCTCTTCGTTCATTTGTACAACTTTGTTAACGCAGTTTGTACAGTACCATCACTGTTTGACCAGATCCCAAAAGACATGTTGTCCAAACTGAACCTTGTTTTCTACATGGGAGATGAGTTTCTGTTTTGGTCATTGCAGGATCTGATCACGTTGAACGAACGGAATCAGATTTACACGAAACTGTTCAATCATTTTAATGGTTTCGTACTGCACGGAATTGCCAAAGAGCAAGCGAAAGCTATCAGTGTGGTTGACTTCAATGACCCAACTGATAGTCGTGAGCAAACGGCAATTAACGATGACCAGATTGAGAAGAGTATTGCCGATAACTTCTGCAAGATCACTGCATCGAATCGAAGTGAAGTTCTCGGTTCATCAACCGGGCAGTCCGCTGAAACCACTGACGCACTACTGACAAAGGCTGACGAACGCGATCTGGAACGATTGCTGGTCAGCATCAATGGTGTCAACTTCAACATGTCAACCAAGGACATGACGTCATTGGACATCTCTGATGTCAATGAACTGGTTGAGAAAGAATCCAATGACCCAATCGACTCGGTCACAACTTCTGAGGACAATCCTGAAGAAGATGGTCAGGATGATTCGCCTCAAGTGTATCCTGACGAAGAAGCGGTCAAAGAGTTTTTTAGTCCAGTTTATCAAACAGAAGAAGAGCTGAACTCAGTCCGACTGCCGAATGATGATCACACCCCGGTGGAATCACCTGAGCAGATGGTGAAGATGGGTGAAGCTTACATGCAGCAGCTTGATCAGAAGGCGATCACCACAATCCAGAAGAATCCAATACTGACAATGGCTCAAAAAGAACGTGCCTTGAAGATGGCACAGAGCTACAAGACGGTTGAGTTCAATGGGATTCCACTTGCGAAACTGATCACATCAAAAGTCGATCCACGAATCGGTCCAGTTAGTGATGTCACTAACCTCAAAGATGCGCTTCCAGATCCTAGCATGATCCATTCTTCAATCACCGATCTTGATCAGGTGTACCTGAAGAAGATGCATCATCGACACATGGCGGCAGTAGCCGCTTCGATGGCAGCTCACGGCATGTACCTGCAAGCTATTGAAGAACGTGTCACGAATACTGAATTGACTCAAACGAAGGACTATTCGTTTAAGTACAAGACAGTGCATGGAAAGCAACACTCAATTAACTTTTCCATGCCGATCATTCGGGACGATGGGACATTCCTGGTCAATGGTATTCGTTCGGTGATGTCGAAGCAGTTGTACAACAAACCAATTGCGAAGATTTCACCCACTCGTGTGTCGTTGTCATCCAACTACAACAAAACAATCGTTGAGAAGTTGAGTGCATCGTCACACGACTTTGCCGTTTACTTCAACAACGTGGTGAACTACATCAACTCAGCGAATCCAAAAGCACTCGAGGTTGAGTACGGGATTCGTAAGTTTGATGGTGAAGTAGATTGTGCCTACGAATACATGCAGATTGCTAAACGCTATTCTGCAATCAAGATCAACCATCAATCTCAGAAAGCAACATCCTTCCTGTACTTTGGTGATCCAGCGGACAGGAAAGCGGTCATGTTTGAACCGATGCGCAACTTGACACCAGCTCAATGGAAAGAAATCGAAGCTTACGAAAAAGAGCACAAGGTTATTTTCATTGGGATGAAGTCAGGCACGGCGGCATATTGCCCAGCGTACTACTACATTGATCGTGGTAGTCGTCTGATCATGACTGGGGTGTGGGAGAAAGAAACATTCACCGTTCCGATCTCCATCCTTGATTTGATTCAAGGTGCAACTGGCGTCAGTTATGGCAAACAACTCACTGAATGGGTTGACATCAAGATTCTTGATGGTAAATTCCCAGTAGGGTTCTTGCTGTGTTATCGGTTTGGTTTGTTGACGATGCTTCGTCGGATGAACGCGAAGTACAAGATCGTCAATACTCGAGCCTTGAAGAATGAAAATCTGAAAGCCACTGATGTGGTTCTTCGGTTTGCTGATAATAAAGCTTTGGTCATTCCACGCTATCCTTTAAAGGTGTCTCTCATCTTTCAAGGGTTGGCAATGTTTGATCTGAAGCTGGGTGCGATTGAGGAATACGAGCACAAGGATATCTACTATCGCTTGCTCATGGACAAAAAGCAAGGCAATGGACGAACAAACTACCTGATTGGTATTGATGACACATTTGACATGTTCATTGACACCATGACGTACGACCGTCTTGTCCAGATGAAAGAACCAACGACTTTTGAAGGTCTGTTGATCCGTGCAACTGAAATGCTTGTTGTCCCGTACCACAAGGAAGCAGCTGCAATGGCTAACCATTGCTTGCGGACATACGAACGGATGAACGCTATTTTGTATAACGAGATGACTGCACAATTCAGAGCATTTCGTAAGCAGAAAGGTTCAACGATGCCGTATTCGATTAACCCGAATGCGGTGTTGCAACGAATCATCCAAGACCAGACGGTCATGCAGGTTGAAGATATCAACCCGATTCATGACATCAAGATCAACACAAAACTCACCTACCTTGGTTCAGGTGGTCGTACTGCAGAGTCATTCACAGTTGCTGACCGCCGGTATCCTTCAGATGGCATGGGTGTGTTGAGTGAGGCCACCGTTGACAATGCTAACGTAGCAATCACCGCACAAGCCAGTATGGACCCAGTGATCGGAAACGTGTACGGCATGATCAGCTCCAAGGCTGGCAAACCAGACGAACTTGATCCCACACAGATCTTGTCAGTATCGTCTCTGTTGATGCCTTGTGCAACGCAGGACGATGGTAAGCGAGCTAACTTCATCTCTGTGCAGATGAGCCACACAATGCCGACGAAAGAAGGTACCTGTGGTCGAATCCGTACCGGGTTTGAGACCATGATCGCACATCGGTGTAGTGACATCTACGCTTATGCGGCGCAACAAGATGGTTTCGTCCTTGATGTTGATGAGACCTTGAAATTGGTCAAAGTCAAGTATCAGGATGGTGGCATTCGAGCATTCTCGTATGCTACGCAGTATGGTGAGTGCAGTGACATGTGCACTGAACAGGTTCAGAAGATCACGGTGAAGAAAGGTGATCGGTTTAAGCAGCATGATATCCTACGGTACAACCCGCAGTTCTTTGAAGCTGACTTTGATCTGAATCGGCAGGTTAACTACAAACATGGTTACATCTGCAACGTTGCCTTGGTTGAAAACTCAACAACATTTGAAGACAGTAATGCGGTCACTGAGAAGTTGAGTGCTGCGCTTGAGATTGCTCCTGTAGATGTACGTGTGTTGAATGTACCAGCAACAGCTGTAGTGCATGATGCAAGGTCAATCGGAGACCATGTGGATCTCAAAGATCCATTGTTGGTTTTTGAACTTGCCGATACAACTGACTTGACAGGTGTCACCACAAATGAATTCGCGCTAGCTTACTTGGAGAAGCTGAATCGTACAGCACCCAAAGCAAAAGTGAAAGGTCAGGTGGTTGACGTCAGAATCCTGTATGCTTGTGAATTGTCAGACATGCATCCAACCATGCTTGCTGTAATCAACAAGTATAACAAAACGAAGAAGAGTGTTGCCAAGTATGTGAAGGACACTGACTCAGTATACCAGTTTGCTGGGTCATCACAAGTGCCTGTTGGATCAAAGTACAAAGGGATCACGATTGATGCAAACACAGTCGTATTCCAGTTCTTGATCCGTGAGCAATTGACTCACCATGCTGGCGACAAGATGGTCATTGACTCTTCACTGAAGACAGTGTCGTGTACAGTGTTGCCAGTTGCTCCTGTGACGGAAAGTGGAGAAGAAATTGATGCGTTGTTCTCAGCGACTTCGATTTCCAACCGTATCGTTAACTCACCAATCCTAACTGGGATCACAGAGAAGGTGATGGAGAAACTGGAACAAAATGTGATTGACGTATACTTCGGTAAGTAACTTAGATAGACCAAGCTGGATTGCTCCAGCTTGGTCTATCGTGTAAATCAATTCAAGTTACAGCTATATAACAACTGTGAAGAAGCAATCCCTGCTCTTCTAAACAAACTCCGAAGGAGTCTATCATGACCATGCTTACCGCTGAAAATTTCGACACCGTCATCAAGTCCCTGGAATCCAGCACCGACGTCATCCCCAGCTGGAGCTTCCCCATGGTTCTGGTCAACATGAAGCCGGAGCTGATGGAGTACACCTGTCAGCTGTACCTGGGAAACCCTGGTGACAGTGGCTACATCAACACCCCCGTTGACGCCAAGCTGGTCTACGTGGCATATTGCCAGGGTGTGGCCCTTGTGTTCTTCATGCACAAGGGCCACAACAACATGGTTCAGTTCAGTATGGTGCGCACCGGAGCGGACCACGTCAATGGTAAGATACGCACCACTGGTGGTGCACTCTTCACCACCAGTCTCCTCAACAATCTTCCTAAGAGCTTCGGCAGCTTTGCCGAGCTTTGCGACAAGTATGAGGCTCTGTTGAGTTAACCTTAACCTAGTGAGAGGCAGCAGTTGCTGCCTCTCACTAGACATACTAACGGTAAAGTTTTTTTTGTGGTAGACCAGACCACCGAAGTGGCCTGGCCTACTGACAGCTTAAACCCACATGGAGGCAATCACATCTCTCAAGGATGTAATCATGACGAGGTGCAGCTCATCATTCTGCCATCCTATTAGTGTCGACTAATAACAATCAATTTCTTTCAAGATGACAAAAGATTGTCGAAGTAAATACACCAGATCAATTGAGAGCTGGCCAATCAAACAACGACAGTGATTGCTAATCGCCGATGGAATTTGTGGGTATTCATTGGTCAGTGCAGTCACGTATTCCTGAATGAGATCACCATGGTTTTGATGCCGGTGATAATGTACATCCAAGACATGTTTCACTGATTTATACCCAAGAGAAGCCAATTGGTATTTTTGGCCTCCATCTTTGATTCTAAACGCATTTCGGTATGCACCGATGTCAATACTAAACTTACGTGTCTTTCGTCCGTCTAGGAGGTAAAGACAGCGATTTTTGATGCTCTCTGAGATTGTCGTGAACATCTCACAGTACTCTGGTGCACTCCAAGCAGGAACAAGACAGTCAGCAAGAATGTTATTTGAATAACAGTCAAGTTGATCATCCAGTTTCTTAAACTTGAGAGTCAACCAAGAGCAGAGTCGATTGTACTCCTGACTTTGTGAGTTGAGGGTCAATCCGAGCTGGTCAATTGACAGCTTGTTCGGATTAATGGCATTCAACATCACCCCAGCAAGATGACTTTCTCGGTTTGTCATGACGACTACCTCTTAAAGCAGTCGAGAACAAAAGTAGTATCAAACCCATTGAAGATTGCTGTTTGTGACAGCAGTGATGCTACCTGATACAGGTAACTGAGTTTGTACACATGTTCCCCATGAATTTCACTGGGGAATGTGTTCACAAGCTGATCAACCAATTGAAGACTTCCTTTCAATTGATCAACCGCTTCGAGGTTTGCATTGACCGCTGCCAACAGAATCTTCTGTTGTTCAAAGTCAGAATAACCAAGCTGATCCGCTGTGGTTTTTTCTTCAATGAACTTGTTGTTGCGGTAGGTGGAGGCAAACTTGAAAGCCATTGTCATACTGGACAGATTACTGTTCGCAGCCACCAAGTTCTTGTCACAAGCAAGCTTGATGTCTTCTTTGAACTTGTTAAACTCGGTCACACCCATTTCCAACGTATCCCAGCTGTTCGCCGGAGTAGTCTGACCACTCACTGAGTTGAGATATTCAGTAAAGGTATCCATGGCTGCTTTCCAGTTGGAAAGGAATTCTACCGCTTGCTTGCAGGTCATTGCTGGAACCTCAGTTTCAGCGGTTTCCAGCTTTTCAGTGTGAACACCAAAAAGCTGTTTGACTGCTGTGAGTTTTTCGGAAGCACCAGCAAGCAAGACATCACAGTACTTCAGGCTGGGTTGAATGAAAGAAGTGCTGTACGTGTTGCTTCTGCCATGCAAGAAATCGAAAAACGATTCAGGTTCGTGTACCAAACTTTCAAGCTGGTACTCTGTCTGGGCAGGGGCAACAAAGTTCGCCGTGTCATCGAGAGTGGTGTACACTCCAAGTTCTTCACACACTTTCGCGAACTCACGAATCTCAGTGGCCAGACAGGGATATACGACCTGAAGGATCAGATTGGTTGCAGCTGTGATTCGGTTAAACCGGCACAACGCCGCTGCATGACTGTCGATGGCGTCACCCTGATACGTAGCATCGGGGATTTGACTGATCGCTTGGAACATCCTGGGTGGGCTATCTCCGTATCTGGGAGTTTCCACCAACCAGGTGAAGTGCAGTTTGTTGACATTACTGGCCAACTTGCAGATTTCTGTAAACAAGTTGTTGCAGTCAATGTTGTTGTATCTGGCCTCGGCAGCGGAAGCATACCTGGTTGTGTTGCGCATGCTGCTCACACCAAGGAACGGATCGATTTCATCTGACAACACTTGATCAACCAACTGCAAAGACTTTTCAGTCTTACAACGATTGATCAACTGAGTCAACGTTGACCCAAGATCCTGTTCGTGTTCAACAGGTTCGCTGATGATCGCTTTGATGTCCATCAGCTTGGCGACAACATTGGAAAGCAGTTCAATTTTTGTTTGCACAAACGGCAGGCTGACAACATCCGTCAAACAAGGAAGACCAAGCTTGTCATTGGGGATTGACTGTACCTTGTTTATCCGGTACTGAAGCTCCATGGCGATCCGGGCATCGTGGATCAGTTCATCAAACGCACCCATGGTTTTGGAGACGGATGACATGTAGTGTCGTTGGGAGACGACAAGCTTTTTCAGCTGGGCATACGCCGTGCTGTTGTAGATCTGTCGTTGGATTGACAACTGCTCAGGCAGCGCTGTTTGTGTGGTCAACGAAGTCGCTTGCTGATTCGCAAGGGTGTCAGCGTATTCCTGTTTGTGTTTCTGGACGGTTGATCCTGATTGACTAAGATTCTGCAAGATTTCACGGCTTTTTGTCGTAACATTTTCACTCTTGCTGAACTGCTTCACAAAGTTCGATCGCTGGGTCATGGTTTTTCCTCCTACCCATTATCAGGGGTAGCTATACAACGTTCAGTGGCGGTTGCCAGTTTGCCGATATCTGCGAAGATATCCGTAGTCACGGTATAAGCAGCTTTGGCGAAATGAGCAATCCACCAAAGCCGAGCAGCTTTGATTTTTAGCTCATGTTCACGAGCATCTTTTTCTTTTTCACTGAGATCGTCCATCTCAGTCGTCAATTCAAATTTGTCCAAGGCTTCCAGACAAGATTCGTACCTGTTTTGGAATTCTTGGATGTACTTTGGATCAGCGTACTGCGAGAGCTTATCACAGCGATCAATCAGACCAAGGATACCCTTGGGAGTGTACTTGTGCAAGAGCAACGGCTGTTTCTTTCGTGCGTCTCCGTATACCTTAGAGACGTTTGACAAGAATTCATAATGACGAGCTTGGAATCCAATCCGTTCCATCGCAGCAATTGCTCTGTCACATTCAGGTGTCATCCAACTGTTAGTGGATGGAATTGTTGTGTCATAAATGGTCTTAACACTGCTCAATGCCCGGTGCACTGCTTCTACTGCAGTAACCCGTTTACACAGCTGATCATACGGTACGACTTTCAGCATGTAAGCATCAAACTTTTCACCATCAAGATCTCGAGCATTTTTCCACACTCGAATTTTGTAGTTGGTCAAGATCTGGGTATAACTGAGAAAGGTTGTCTCAGCATTGTTTCTCAGGGCAGTAAAGATGCGATCACTGAGAAATGCCAGACCATTACCCAGATACTTTACAGCCATACCGGCAAAAGTGACAAGGGCACCATTCAGATCCTCACAACCAGATTGGAGACCCATTTGGTAACCGGTGTCTTGGTCAGGCAGCAAATCTGGAGTGATGTCCATCATGCCAAGACGGATCTTCAACGCAAGATAGATTCGATTCCACTCAGCATCAGGGAGTGTTTTAGCCGCAAGAAGGGCTTGTGCCCGCTGGCTAGAAGATCTGAATTTGGTCATGTGTAATACTCCAAGTATATACTGTAGAAGTAGTTGCATACGGTTGCTGGTTCACCAAATATAATAGGCGATATCCAACACCATATGACTTTCGCATAAGATGCCCACTGGCATGTAGTGAAATTACCACAAGAGTTTAACCAACAACAATACTGTTAAGGTGGAAAAGATGTCACAACTGAACGTAACAATCCCGACTGTTCAGTCAGCCACATCCCAGCAGCTGACCCCGTTTCAAAGAGAAGTTCAAATGAACAAAACGGTTCAGGAATACCGTGGCGTCTTTGCCATGTTGCTGGTTCATGGCGTGCTGATGGACACCGTTGAAGACGCTGGGGATGAATCCTCAACCGAAGGCAAGGCTGAAGTGGCGAACATGATCGCTGACAAAATTGGTGTTCAGGCAGCGATGCCTGCGCAAACGAGGTAATCATCATGGGAATCATCTTCAGTGCCATTGCTCAGCCGAGCTACATGTTGACCCCAGAAAAAGTTCGTCAGGATACCGAATTTGCGATCATCCTTGACAACCTCACCGATCACATTCTTCACACTCGTCTTGAAAAAGGCGATCTGACCACGGCAGAATTTGCGGCTAAGGTCATGGATGAATACTTCTCCACCGTTGGTGTGAACGACATGTACAGCTTGCGTGACATGTCGTACAAGCTGCGCACTTCTTTTGCGGATGCATATCACGTCCTCACAACAGTGATCGCTCCAGAAATTGAAATGCTGTCCAAACGGATTGACGATCTGGCCAGCCAGATGTTGGACAAACGTCTTGGTCACACCGACAACCAAGGCAACTATAGTGCAGCCGCTCCGAAGTTCCGGCTGCTTGATGTGCAGCAGATGTACCAACGGTACAATCAGAATGCTCGTGATTGCGCCGTGCAGTTGTGCAAGAAGTACAACTACCATGTTGAGTATCTGAACAATACCAACATCTCTGATCTGCTCACACGTATTGCCCCAACCAATGACATCCAAGTCAGCTCCGACACACTGAGCGCGATTCTGGAAGACTCGATCATTATCATCAAGTCTGACGGTGACGGTGAAGTGGTGGTTAACACCAGCGAACCTGATGCTGTTAAGGTTGACGGTGATGGGTCCAATGTCACCGTTAATGGTGACACCACACCGGATGATAACGGTGGTAGCTCAGAAAGCACACCTGAAGAAGGTGGCAATGCCAACGTGGATATCACGACTGGCAATGATGACGCCAACATCTCAGTGTCCATCAATGGTGAAGAAGTCACCACTGAAGAAAAGGAACTGTTGGCAATGATGCTGAAGGCTTGCTTCAGTTCATTGAGCTTCCAGCAGCTGAAGTCACGTCTGTTCGCCGAAAAAGGTATGGTCCGTGGCTCCAACCTGTTGGATACCCTGTACTTCCTGTCGCACTCGTTGCACACCTTGGTTGAAAAGGCTGGCAGCAAACATCTGTCACCGACGACCATGTTGATGGTTCGTGAAAACCTGTCACGAGTTCACGAACTGCAGATGGGTGCGCTGATCTTCTTGGATGTGCAATCCACAAAATTTGCGGACAAGCTGATCATCGACCGCAACCTGCTGAACAAGAACCTGGTGAACAAAGCGATCGCTGATGGCGTCGACATCTATCCTGTTCTCCGGGACTACATGCGGGTTTACCACAACAACAACCCTGAGGACATCTACCATGCGCAGATGCAAGATCAATCCTTTGGCAGTGGCATTACTTACGATCAGGTTGTGGTTACACGGTACAACGTTGAACAGAAACTGATCAACGCGAAATCCTCCACCGTGAATGACATGAAGAACCTGATGACTGACACTCGTCGTCAGGCCTACAAGTCAGTGCTGACCACGTATGTTCGTGAAGTGGCGGCTCGCAGCAGTGATGCCCAGCTCAAGGTCAACCCCAACGACAAAGGCCAGTTCATCACCCGTAATGATCAACGGATCGACGTGGCGTGTGAACTCATGCAGACAAAGAGCGACACAGTCAGTGTCGAGGACATGCTGTACAACTTCTATCTGTCCAACTGGTACGGTGGGACGATGGTCGAAGAACTCTATCGCTACATGAGTGAGTATCTTCGTCAGTCAGCCACCACAACAAAGCTTACCGCTGAGACAGTGAAGATGGCGAAAGCCCAAGCGATCGCTGACATCGGCAGCAAGTTCATGTTTGACTCGTTTATCCGGTAGCCGGATTCTCATACCTGAGCAGGGTAATCCCCTGCTCAGGTACTCTGTATTGTGTGTGAGGTATGTGCAATGACAAACGGTTTGAGCACGAATATTGTTAAACACACGTTGATTTGTAAACTGGATGCTGAGAAAACTGAATTCACCACAGATCAAATTGATCGGGTGTGTGGTTTGCTTAACTCAGATACAACCGATCCAAAGTTGCAAAAAATTCAGGAGTGTTTAGTCAACCTATTCGCAAAGTTTGAAACGAAAAAAATTGACACTGTCTGCAACTACCCGGAAGACTTTGAGGTATTGACCCAAGCCATCAAGTTTTTGACTTTGGAGTTGATTAAACTCACTGGTGGCAGTGGGTTGTTTACGTATCCGATTCTCTTTCATGGTAGTCGGTTGGCGGCAGTTACCTGGAAAGGAACTGCTAACTTCGTGACAGACGAGACCGTCAAGCCATTTCGTTCGTTAGCTGGAGATGAGTTTGTGTATTACTACTATTCAGCAAATGCTGAAGTAGAATTCTCATATACACGAGCTGATCACTGTACATTTAGTGTGAAACTTCCAAAAGAACTGGTCACTGAAAAATGCTTTTCTTGATAACTCACTACCAGCAGGAATCCTGCTGGTAGTGAGCTTGTAATTAACTGATTGCTGTGTATTCCAGTTCAAGCTGGTCTTGAAGGATCAATTGCTTGTCCTCACTCAATACCAACTGTTGCTTCAATGAAGGCTGGGCACTTGAGTCCTCATTGACCAGAGTCTGAAGATCTGTGCTACCTTCAATGCCAAGGGCATCAATGGAATCGATGTAAGCGATCTTTTCCTTGATGGCTTTTGCCATGTCAGTCTGGGAGATGATCGACAGCTTGAGCATGTCGTTGATCAAGCTAGTTGACGAATCAAAGATGACCTTTTTGATCGAGGTGTCATTGGTCACCAAGCGATCAACATGGACCTTGAACCTCATCGTCAAATCCAAAGGCAAGATCACTTCTACCCCATCACCAGTGTAGTACTTGGCACTGCCAGTGGTACGACTGGGTTTGAAGTAGATATTCGTTCGTTCAGTGATGTACCCCTTTGAATCACGAATCAGCTGGAAGTTGGTTTCAAACATCTCAACCAATCCAGAAACAAAAGCTACTTGTGTCGGATGTTCGCTGATGTACAGTTTACCATCAAACACTGGCGCTTGGATGAGGTATTCATTGACACGTTGGTCTTGGACAATCGGATTGCCCGTGGTGTCAAGACAGATCTCACCTTTCTTGTGCAACAGTTCAGGATTGCCATCCAGACCAATGATGGTGTCACCAGCCGCATGGATCTTGACCAGCGGGAAGACGGGGACGTTATCAGCATCCGTTTGGTACACGTCAGCCGGATAAGTGCACGGGATGTCGACAGCATACCGGAGGTATTCTTTCTTGGTCTTGGTCAGGTTGACACCATTGTAGATGACGTCATCAAGAGCATGACCAAAGTTGACAATCATGGACTGCTTCAGTAAAGCACAGTACCCGTTCATGACATTCGTTGGTACGGTTGAGTACATGTGTGGAGGTGTTGACACATCAGGGAAATGTTCTTGCTTGACAAGGTACGTGATGTCAAACTTGGTCGACAATGAGACACGATGATTCAGCGTGGTAGCTTCATCCTTGACATTGGTCAAGTTGATCTCATTGTCTTCAGTAATCCAATAATCGGTCTCCAACTTGCACTCGTAAAGAGTGTAGTCATCAGCCGTGCCCACCTTTGTTGCCGCAACACCGATGATCGCACCATCGGTGGAAGTTGCTGACAGCCAGACGGTGATGTCAGATTCAGGAATTTCATCAAGATAGTCTTTCTTGACAACCAAGTGAATGAGGAAACTGCCACCACCGTTGTCTTGGTGGGTGATTGCTTCACTGATCGTGAGCATTTGTGCCAAGGCGTTCGGGTTGTCCTCAGCAATGGTCATCTTCTCGATGGTTGGCTGCATCAAGTTGTAGGCGATCGCTGTCGGGTAAACAAGCTTTGGTAGCAACCGAATGTGGAAGGGTGTTCTGACATATCGGTTATTGTTGAACTCCGCTGCGAGCTCTTCTTTGTTGAGTGTCGCAATGAAGTTAACTTCATCATCCGTTAGCGGCAAGCATGAATCTTGATTCATTTCAAACTTGAACCAAGTATTCGGAAGAATGGTCATGGTGCCGTCAACATTCTTCTTGATTGTGCTCACGGTTTCGTGGATCGTTGGATAAATCCGAAGATACGTGTTGGTCGATGGCATGATGTTGTTTTCAGCATCGAGGAACGGTTTGTAGATGAAGTACATCAGGTTGGTCAGGTTGTCCTGATACCGTTGCACTTTGATCCCGTACGTTGAGTAGTAGTTCTGCACATCAATCGGTGTGATCTGAGCTTTTGTTTTGAAGCTATCAGTGATCACTCGTTGACGTTTTTCTTCGAACGTGTATCCATCAGTACCTTCAGTGGTAGTCGGCGACTCGATGTTGATCAACACAGTCGGGATGTACCTGAGTGGTTCTGAATAAGCATCAGCCTGAACACCATCAAGGTTCCAGTTGAAACCAACCTGATCAGCAGGCAAAGCCCCAACGTTACTGGTGATATTACCTTTGGTGGTGTAGGTCTCAACGTACAGTTTAAGACCCATATAGCCAAGAGTGAAATAGATCTGTGGGATGTTCACCACAAACTTGTTGATGTCCTGCTCCACTTGCAATCTGGCTGTGGGCACGGTGGGATCGTAGTTATCCTGAACCAGGGACTGACTCAGTTCAATCCTTTTCCCGTTGTAATCAGTGAACAACCGAACGGCGTAGAACTTGTCTGTGTAACTGATTGTGCTGTTGCAGCCAGTGGATTTTTGGATCACCACTTCAGTTTTGGTACGGGAGAACTGATACACCGTGAGGTGCATGACGATCAGTGTGAACCCAAGATAGTTGAGTTCATTGAACTCTACTCGGTTTGAGTCCAACGACATCAACGGGTGTTGCTCACTGATGTCATACGTGACCAGCGGCACACCACTACGTTCATCTACCTGAATCCTGATCGGGTAGTACAATGAGAATTCAAGATTGCCAAGCTTGATTGTGGTGTCTTTGGGGATCACCAGAACGCGGTAGCTGTTATTGACAAGAACACCTTTTGTCAGGACGTAGTTCTTATCAATCGACAAGGCGATTGTTGCTTTGCTGGGAGTAGCAAAGCTGCCGACGTAGTCGTAATCCGACATATGCAGATTCAGATCGGCATCAGTCATTGCCCGGTTTGCCAAACGGCGTTCATTTTCTTTTTCAGTAGCGAACGCATAGTCAGCAGTTACATCGCTAAAACCCTCAATCAGTGAGATAGCAACTGAGTTTGGGTCAACAAGTACGGCTGAACCACCAAGAAATTTTGATTCAAGGTGTTCGTACAATCTGGTCTGGAGATTGACCGGATTTGACATCAATTGAAGTGCAGTGATTTCGGCCATGATAACGATCCTTATACAAAGGTAATGTTTCCTGTGGTGGTGGTACTGCTGGATGACGTAGCTGAATCCACATGGGATTGGTACTGAGTGATCAGGGTGCTTTCCTGTGTGTCAAACTGCGATTGCAGTTGCTGGATTTCCGCAGCAGTTGCTTCAGCTTCAGTGAGGACAGGATACATGATACCAGTTGTTTCATCAACTTGGTACGTGACTTTGTCAGCGTACTCAGCTTTTGTCCTGAAGATGTCCAGTCTTGGCCCACGTGGAGTGTACGTAATGTACGGTATCCCAGTGTAATTGTACTCAGGCAAAATGTAGTTTCTGATCAAACCGGCATTTGTAGCCCTGGTATCCAACTGGTTTTCATTCACCACCGCTTCTTCCGTTGGACCATTCTCATTGATGCTCCCATTGCCCCTGAGCATCTTCATGGTCGGAAAATAGCGTTCAACTAACGTGTTAAACTCTTTGATCACGATGGGATCATCTTCATCAACGTGCCCTGATCCGCACCGAAACCCAATTGAAAACTTTCGGCAGCCTTCAGCAAAGATGTCTCGAGTGTTGTAGTCAAACACTGAAGCACCATTCCGACTGATTGGAAAACATCCGGTGTACTTTGCCCAGCGTTGAATGTATTGAAAAGATGGGTCCATCATGAACCGATAGAAGGACACTGTGTAGTTCAGGATCTGATCATCAATTTGATCAGGGTACAGAATCATTTCACCTGAGTTGATTAGTTCGATGTACAACATCCAGAACTTTATTGCTGCAGCAATTGGTCCACCTGCTGGATCAACTACACCAACTTGCAAGTCAAATGGTTTCTTGTAGCTATCACTGCCAGTAGCGAATGACTGGGATTCACCAAAGAAACCACCTTCCTCAGTGTGAGCATCAATCTGATAAGTTGGACCACCAGAGAAATCAGTGAGGTTATTGGTGATCAAGGTAAAGAATGGATTTCTCCAATCAAGAAATGGACACTGTGCCACTCGAGAAAACCCGTTGGTTCGAGCATATCGAGTATCCAAGTACGCTCTGATTGCAAACTGAACCGTACGATAGTCTGTTGTTCGCAGTAGTGACATGATTCGGTTCTGGGTGAGATTTGTGTCTGTCAAGTTGAGTTCAGGTCTGGTCATGAACAGATAACCCGTCCGAACGTAATTATCCATGACAAACCGAGTACCGTAACGGTTGAACTTCGAAAAGTTGTTTATCAGTTGGTGATCATGTTCGCCCCAACCAGAACCAAGGAACGCAGCATTGAGTCCTTGACTATAAAGACTCTGAATTTTATCTTCAATTGCAGTTGCACGATTGCCGGCAAGGCTGTTCAATTGTGTCTGCAGTTCATTGAAAAGACTCAGTTCATCGGACATGTATCACCTCAGTGGATATCTATAATGATCTTGTTGAACTCATCGTATAGGATGAAACCCTAACAAATTAAGGTTGCTCCGCTAAATCAATATAAACATGCAAAAGGACTTGACCCATGGCTAACACTCCTATCATCGCTGGATTCGAAGGGATCGATGATCTTTTCGTTGACAAAAATGGTGAAGCCACACTTGGTAAGCTGTTTAACTACTTGACCACAATTGAAGATCGTGTTTCCATGTCCCTTCCCGCTTACCTTAAGCGAGCCGTGGTCGAGAGCAAGGTCTACGTTACCAAAGATGCCGCAATGGAAGAATGTATCAACGATCTTCTGTTCTGCATCAATGGTCAGTATGCTGGTTGGGTCATGGCAGCCTTGGCAATGAACCAGTTTGTTGGCGGAACAAAAGTTCGTGACATCCTTGAGACAGTTGCGACAGAGGCTTATAATAAAGCTCCTGCTTTCAAGGATACCTCAGAATTGATAGCCGGACTGAACACGTTCAGGAATGTCGAAGCTCCGAACATTTACAGCGGAGCGAAGATGGCGATCAACCCAGTCATCCCGAACGATCCGAATGACAAAGAGTCAGACGTACCGATGCACGGTGCTGCTGGCAGCAAAGTCGTTGAACTACCCAAAGACTACCGACTGGTGTCAGGCATCATCGTCGATGTGAACTTTGCTATCGGTCAGGTCAAGGGTGGGATATCAGTTCCAGTAGCAGTCAGGTTGCTTCCCACCGTGGTCTCTAGTGAAGTGGCGAAGCAGTTCTTTGCTACCAACTTCCATCTGGACACCTGGATGCGCTGGTTCAAAGTCACCACTGGTGAGATTAAGTTCTGGCGTGACTTCATGTTTGAAATGGATAAGCTTGACGAACGAGTCAAGGCCATCAAGAAAGACAAGACGGGTGTGCTGGAAGACATGATTGATCGTCAGCAGAACTCCTTGAGCTCTTATGTGCTGAAGATCCTTGGTTGGCGGCAGAACCGTCAGAACATCGCCAGCACGGTGCATGTGTTCACCAAGTACGAGTTCGATCAGTTCTGTCACGACACGCATTGCAATTTCAACAATGCCAGTGATCGTTTGAAGTACTTCCGCAAGACCATGGCCATGATGGTGGCAGTGATCGACAGTGAGTACAATACTGTCGATATGTACTACGCCGGTGTTGGCCAGAAGGCCCGGTACCAGTTCTCGCAGCTGCAGAATTTCACCAAACCAAACCAGTATGACCTGACTTCAGTCATGCGTGCGTTTGCCAATACTCAAGCCCCGAGGTTCTAGCGATGGATATATTCAAGAATTTGGAGACCGCGCTGGTTTCACTGATCAAGAAAAAGCTCAAGTTGAACTCGCTGAGCCCGGACAACATCAAACAGGTTTGTGAATTTCAGGAAGGTTACCTCCGTAATCTGATCGAAGCCATGGAAGTATTTGAAGACAACGTCATGCTGAACTTGCGTGACAAATACTTCGCCACTCCGAAACGGCGTGACCGGATCGACAACCAGCATCTGATTCTGGACCTTAAGTCCAAGCTGTCAGGTAAGGCTGGTCTGTACGAGCGGAACCGCACTTTTGGTGCTGCACTCAAGGTAGCAAAAGACTACCTTAAGATCATGGTGGAAATTCGGGTGAACGCCGCCAAACTGCTCAGTGACAAATCTATCACGATTGACTCTGCAAGGATCACTGACGTGATGGTTCTTGGGGTACTGCGGGAAGTGGACGTATTTGTACGGTACACTTCATACCTGTGGGAATACTTCCGAATGGTCATCGAACAGAGTCCGAAAGATCAAGATCTGTATCGGGCGAGGTATCTTGCTGACAATCAGGACTTGTATTTCGCAATCCTGAACAACGTTTGCGATCGCCAGAGCAACTACTCATTCATGGTTGAAGCCAGAGCAATTAAACGGAAGAACGCTGACCTTGTGCTGTATGCCAATGGTAACAGCTTCTTCCCTGTGGTCAAGCCAAGCGAATACAACGATGACACCAAGCAGATCCTTGCCAGTGGCATCCTCGGGCTGAACTTCTTTGCTTGGGTGGTTTCGAAATGGGATGAATGGAAACACACCCAGTATAAGAAGATGAAGGTGCACAAGGAATGGCTTGAACAAGAACAAGCCCGCCTTCGTCAGATCGTGATGGATGCTGATCCTAACAGCTCACAAGTTGCTACCACTGAAAAGTACATCGAAGCGTACAGCGCTAAGATCACCGAGCTTGATCGGGAAATCAGTGAGTACGAGAAGGACGTGTAGTATGTCAATGGTTGCTGAAAACTCAACACCGAAAGGCATGTCGCGGCGAGTAAGATTGAATGCCATGGACTGGATGATCCGGAACTATGCACATCCTTACAACCGAAAGATCAACAATTTCTTGTGCCGCTTTTCCCACCTGATTCGGCACATCAAACCTGAGGAAGTCGACCTCGAACTTGCTTGGGGTCATGGCTTATTGAACGGTGAGCTGCAGGATGTGCCATTTGACAGTACATCTGGACTCATTCAAAACTACCTGGTGGAACATCGGTCCGACATTCGTCGCCAAGTGTACACCACACTTGCAGACTGGTTGATGGTGATGACAAAGATCTTCGATCGTACTCAGTTCAAAGCTGACGACGATTATACGGACAGCTGTGCTTGGGACAGCCGTTATGACATGATTGACCTGGGTTACACCATCAAGCTGCCTAAGGCCACCAGAGAAATCCTTGATGATCTGGTGAAGTTCATCCAGACCACGTCGTTTGAACGTGACTGGGAATGGCAGCAATTGGAGTACAAGCTTGACATGGCAATGACCTCAGTGAAGGATGCCAACAAGCGGTATGAGAAGGTCCTCAACGATATCATCTACGATGATACTTTGGATGACCATCCTCAAGTGACTGGTCAAACTCGACTTGTCTCTGATTATGCTGTGCCACTGTTGTCAGTGATTCCGCAGAATCAGTTTGACCACAGTCTGTCGGTCCCCAGTGAAGTGGTGATGAACTCCTTGACACCAAGAAAACTGAAAATCTACTCAAGCATTTTTGGTCTCTTGGCATGCTTGCGCTTGGTGCGCATGGAAGGTGAGTTTGCCAAGTTTCTGCCATCTTGGATGGTGACGGGTGACCCAAGAGACAAAGATCCTTTTGCAGAACACGGGAATGATGTTTTGCTGGAACAATGGCTTGACCATTTGCCAACGTATCATCCTTCATTCGTTCTCTTGCTGAAAGAACGGAAAAACTTCACGTACACTGGTTCTCACCGGGACCCGTACAGTGACTGTTCCGTTGCATTGGCCTATCTCAGAGCGATGTTTCCATTCATCTAGCTCTTCAAATAGGAATGGTAGTTATCAATGTATGTGTCTGTCGACAAACACTTAACTCACTGATCTATAGATCTCAGTGACCCTTTCGAAAGGATTACCATCATGGCCAATCTGAAAAACTCGCGCAGTGCTTTTGAGCGTCTTCAGCATCGTTACGAAGGCGATGACGGCGAAGGCACAACCATTGAAGTGACCATCATCGCCGACGCTGACGCTGAAGCCGTTGAAGCGGCTCTTGACGAAGAAGAAGCGTCTGCTGACATCGCTGATGGCGAAGCCACTGCTGATGACGACGCCGCTGGCGAAGAAGAAGCCGCTGAACTGAGCGCCATGGCCGAAGTGCTGCGCGCCGAAGGTCTTACCCCCGGCATGTACGCCCTGCTGCAGGCCTCAGGCAAATGCGCTCTGTACAACATTGCCATGCCCGGCAAAGAAACCATGGATGTCGCTGGTCGCAACGACGCCATGGCCACTGCCATCGCCAGTGCTTTTGAAGCCACTGCCGCCGGTTTCTGGGAAGGCACCAAGAACTTCTTTGCCAAGATCTGGGATGCCATCATCCGCGCGTTCATCTGGATCAAGACACACGTCGGTGGCGTGGAAACACGCGTGAAGCGTGCCCACGACTCCCTCAGCGGCAAATCCTTTGACGCTGAAAAGGGCAAAGACGTGAAGGCGAAAGACCTCAGCGAAGAAAAGTTGAAGGGCCTCGCCAGCGCTGCCAGTACTGTGCTGGAAAAAATGCGTTCGGTCTCCAGCTCCATGCGTGAGGGCTGGTCAGTGTCTGATGCCATGCCGGCCAATGACGCTCTCCAGCGTGCCACCGGTTACAAGCTTGCCGAAGGCGGCAAGGGTCTTGAAGAAGCCGACGAAAAGTTCATGGAAGGCGAAGAAATCGCCGTGACTGACGCCGTCTTCAAAGCATACCAGGGCAGCCGCTTCACCGCCATTCAGGCGATCATCACGATGATCAAGAAGGCCGATGCTTACAAGACTGACGCAGAAGCTTGCAAGAAAGCCTTTATCTCGTTCACCGAGAACAACAACAAAAACAAGGGCGAAAACGGCAAGATGAGCGAAGAAGCCAAGAAGAGCATCAAGACGGCCAAAGAAGCCAGCTCCGCTTGGATGAAGATCGTTGGCCGTCAGGTCAAGGTTCTCGCCCGCGCCTGCTCCATGTACGTCAACGGCTGCGGCAAAGCTCGTGCTTGCGCCAAGTCCGCCGACTAGGAGGTTCACCATGAAAGGCTGGCCTCTGCTCGGATAACTTGACCTAGTTAAGTCGGTTCATTTGTCTACCCTCTACCCGTTTTGGGTAGAGGGTAGACTTTTTAGTTCTAACATTGCTTTAGCCTATGAATACCAAACATTCCACATGGAGCAATTAAAGAATCATGGACACATTAATTGACTCACAAGAATTTGTACTCTTTGATCAACAAACTCGTGAACAACTGGGTCAGTTGTACACGGTTGCAAATGAGTCAGCTTCAGAACTAATCGAAGGCATGGAAGAAGCTGATCAAATGATCCGTTATCCTGCGCTGGCCAAAGAAGGACTGATTGGCGAAGCGTACAACTTTGTGATGCTCTGTCTGCGATCTCTCTTGAACCTGGTAGAGAAAGTCATCGCTTGGTTCTCGGAAAAGATCAACCACTTTGTGAACATCCGCCAGAAGGTCAAGAAGCACAATGACGGTCGGGTGGATAAGTTTCGGTCATTGTACACTGGGTTTACTGTGACCGAAAAAGCAGAAGCAAACACAAAGTTCAAGTCTTTGCACATTGACTATTGCCCCCCTCACCAACAGTATATCCAGATGTGCAATCTTTTCAATCAGGTCACCAACTACCTAGCAAGCAACGTTACCAGTTACGTAAGCCGTGATGTGGCGTTGTTTTGGTCGAACGTTGACCCTGAAGTGATCCCAGCTTGGTGTGACGCTGAACTGATGGAAGTCCTTGCCAAGTTTGGTATCAAGATGGATGTGGATAACTTCAGTTATACCTCACCATTTACTGCCATGCCCCGGATGACCATGGATGAAGGTGGTTACAACATCGAGTCCATCGCAGACATCAACTACCATTACGCCAAGTTTGTGTATGGTAATCTGCGAATCATCATCGGGTTGAAGAAACAGTTTGAAGAGTTTGAGAATGTGATCAAGCTCAAGGAAAAAGAAGCCGCGAAGCTGGCAGGAGAAGGTAGCAAAGCTTCTTTTGCTGCGGCTACCAAGAAGATCAGCAAGTCAATTGCGGTGAGTATTCGCTTAACCAATTATCTGACCCAAATTGAGGAAGCACTGGACACACGTCGTGGCTGGATCAGCATGCGTGGTGTTGAGGCGTGTGTCAAAACCGTTAACAAAGATGCTGCTGCTGTTGAGTTTCAGTAGCGAAGGAACTATCATGGCGCGTAAAGGATCAGCAGTAGAACAGTTCTTTTTTCAGGCGAACAGTGCTCTTGGGAAAGGAATGGAACAGGCATTCCAAGCAGCAATCAATTTTGTTGCAGGGATCGATTACAGCAACATCGCCGATAAAGACAAGGTTGGTTATCGGCGTACACAGACGCACAACTATGCCAGGATGACTCTGTTCCCAGCATTGCAGAAAGTCATCCGTGACACCACCAATCTTGAAATTGATAAGGTGGTTGATGTCAATCGCTTTTGCGGGTACTTCGCCATTGACATCGGACTGGATGCCTACGAAGAGGTCATCGCTATTCTTCAGAACCAGAGTGGCACTGGTGTAAAGCCAACTCCTCTGGACGAAACCGCAAAAGAAATCGCTGACTTTGCTGAAAAGGTTGATCAGGTCAATGCGAAACTGACTGCAACCTTGTTTGGTAAAGGGCTAAGCCGGAAGATTTCAGCGACGTTGTTCATGGATGTTGACATGGCCCTTTTGATGCAGGACAACTTGCCAGTTGACTATGTTGACTCGTTTACAGCATCTGAGCTGACTGGCATCTACCTGCATGAAGTCGGTCACATGCTGACAATGCTGTATCAAGCAGCCAACAGCTACGCTGAGGTTGAAACGATTCGTGGGCATCTGAAGTCGTTCCAATCAGTTGCCGGTGACCCCAAGAAGTTTGTCGAAGTATACACCAAGGCAGTGCGACCAATGCTGGCTGATGGTGTGACCAAGAAAACCGTCAACCCAGAGATCTTGGACAAGTCCGATAAGCTGATAGAATCTGTCAAGTACTATGAGCAAGCCAAGACCGATGATTGGGGTTGGGGAACAGCTGAGCTCGTCTGGCAACTATTCTCAAAGTACATGATGATCTACTGCATGATCTGGTCCAGAATCATCATGATGAACTTTATCCTGCCGTTCTATTGGATTGCCACTTGGTTCATTGGCAATCCAGGTGACAAAGGAAAAGTATCTGATGTTGGTAATTCGCCCAGAGCCTTTTATCGTGTTGAACGAATGGCCGACGATTTTGCGGCCAAGCAAGGCTACGGTGGACAGCTGGCACAAGGACTGAGTAAGCTGCTTAAAGCAATTGAAGCAGCTGAGACGATGACCTTTGCTGGCAATAAAGTGCACACCTACACCTTGCGCAAAAGTAAAGTGTTCATGTACACCCTCAAGTTCATTGTGGGATATCGTGCGGCACTCCGAATCAACGGTGAAAAGATCACTCGTGACTTCATGGGACATTCGAACTATGAAGCTGACACTGACAGGTTGCTCCGTGTGATCCAACAAATCACCGCCGCCTTCAAGAATGACCTGCCGCGTGAATTGTCCAACCATTACCTTGGTGAGTTGGCAGCAGCAAAAGCAGCTCTTGAAGACACCAAGTCTAAGACAAGAGCTATCTCTGACTTTATCTGGAAGTACTTTCTGGATACCGAGCAAGTACTTGGTCGTCTTCTTCAGACTGACCAACCAAAAGAAATTGAGCAGATGCTCAATGAACTGGACACAGTCATCAACAATGAACTGTATGTCCGGGCTGCAGAATTCAAACACATGCGTTAGCAGGATAGACCAGAGGGGAAACCCTCTGGTCTATCAGTGTGAATTGAAGAAAAAATAAGTGCATATTACTAAACTGTACGAGGGTATAAAAATAAAAACAAAGGAGAATCCTTTACTATGAAAAGAGCAAACGTTTCAGTGTTGGATGTCGTCAAAATACTCAAAACCATTCCCGTCGGCAACATCATGTCTTACGCCGACTTCACCAAGAAGACTGGGCTCAACCCTCAGTCCCAAGAAGGTTACTACGTCCTGCATCAGGCATACTCACTGATGCTGAGCGACCACAAGCAGATGTACGCTGCAGTGCGTGGCCGTGGCATCAAACATCTGACCAAGGCAGAGATGTTCACAAAGGCACAGAACATCGTTGGCCAGGTGAAAGCCAAGGCTGAAAAGATGACCGATGTCTTGGATGCCGTAGAGATCACCGACTTGCCGACCAGCTATCATCAGCGTTATCGCGCTGCAGTGGCAATCAGCAAGATGCTCACCCAGTGCGCAGCTGATGAAACCACTGCCGAGATCAACAAGATGATCGCCAATGGTAATCCCATCCCGGGTTTCTATGAGATCGTCAGGACCATCCACAACTACTCGGTCAAGAAAGAAAACGACCGCCGCAACAATCGCCTCGACGCCACGCATTAAGAAACATATTTTCGGTTAAGGTCCCGGTTATTAATCTGAGATAAAGGTTGAAATATGAAGAACGGCTGGGTCATCGTTCTACTGCCGCTTCTCGTATAGATCATTACTGATCTGCGGCACTAGATTTTATAGCGATAAAAGCTATAAGATCCCCAAGTTCGGATAATGAGGGAGAGCAGCCTTGTGGTTGCCCTCCCTCGTATTTAATTTTTGCATTGGAGGACAAGATGTTGAATGGCATGGAAGACATGATGCACGATATGAAACTGGATGGAAAACCCATTCAGGTCACCCAAGAATGGACTCCCTATAATCCATTCACGATGCCTTTTAAAAACAACACCTGGGAGTTTACCCCAGTTACGGACTGGCTTAAGTGGTACAATAAGCAGATGCTTGGTTATCCTGGGTTGTCAATCAAGAACTATTTGACCATGGATGCGGAACTCCTGAAAAATGATCTTGACAATCGTCTCAGGTCTGGTGATGAGTTTGACTTCATGCAGACACTGTTCCAGTTGGTTAAGCATGCTGGCAACCCTGGCGCTCAGCTTGTCTACCAGATGCCAGTAGACTTCTATCGGGAGTTTGTCCAGAACTCCCTTTCTTTGGATGAAAAGATTAAAGAGTTCTTTCTTGAGATCAAACAGGGGTACGTTTGGGCGTACACCATTCTGGATATTGCCCCTGTGCACAAGTACACATCACCTTTTAGTCGGGGAATGACAGAATCCCAGCCAAACCAGAACGTGGTGTACCTGCACAATTTCAAACTTATGTGCATGTACTTTCTGCAAGAACTGCTTCGTCGGAAAGCTCCATGCACAACAGTTGAGCTGTACAAGATTTATGGGATTGCACAAGCCAACTACTGGAACAATGTTTTTGGCACTGTGCAAAGTAGCGATGACCAGTACCCCTTGGAAGACGTTGCTACTTACAATCATCATGCCAAGGATAATCCCCGGTGGCTCAGCAATTGTTTTGAAAATTTCATCTTTGATGGGCGTCAAGTGATCCTTCAGAATCACTTCGCACCTATCAATGAGATCCTTACTGAGGAGATCGAATGGTAATCAATTTTGTTGACCACAAAGTTGAAGAGACCGCCAAACAGCTCTATGCTGAATTGAAACCACGTGAGAATGATCAGATCAAGTTTTCATTCACTGACGATCCAATTGATCCCTCAGTGGTGATGCGAGAAATAGACAATACTCATGTGGTCTACTTGCAAGCGTACGTTCGTGAGCTGATGGCTAAAAATGGTACGAGGATCGTTCCTAAGCACGATGAATTGATTACACGACTCTTTCTTCGTTACGCTAGGTTCGTTAGCGTAAAACGTGTTTTCGTGGCATTTTGAAGCATGCTCTATCTACCCCACCAATTGGTGGGGTAGATAGAGATTTAAGGAGTGTTTATTTTTTTAGCCAGCTGGATAACCGGCAACGAATCCATGTGACTGAAGCAGATCAATCACGGTCTGGCCATCGATCTCTTTCTCACGATTGTACACCGTGATGTTGAACGACTGCTTTGGATTGATCACCTTCACACTGGCAGGAGCAATCCACTCGATCGCTCTGACCACGTTCATGACCTGACCATCCTGCTGGTATTCCAGTGTCAGATAAGTCAGTTCAGTGTACGGAGCCATACTGGTCAGTGTCTTGGCCACTTCACGATAGTAAGGAACGAGATCACCTTCGATTGCCCGTACCAATGAGTACGTTCCGCGACCGATGATTTTGCCTTCATACACCGTCTGGTCAGACGGATGCACACAAGTAAACGAAACGTTCGTCCCAAGGGGCAACGTTGTGAGATCAACAAGATCTGCCATGAGTCATACCTCTATGCTTGTTTGTTCTGGTTGGTGTCCCATACTGTACCGATCGCAATCAGGTTGTCGATCAGACCGAAACGCAGAGCCACTTCACGCAGACGATCAAACAGCACATCGAACAGGTTGCCGACTTGTGCAGGCGGGGCAATGAGCATGCCTGACTCCAACTGCTCAGCAAGTTTGGTATAACCACCTTCAGATGCCACCACATCCGTCAATGTCCTGAAGTCCTGAAGTTCAGGAAGTTCAGGAATCCCAAGGCAATGAGTGATTGCGGCATCAGGGTTGATGTAGGAGAAAGCGTTGAACGGACGGGGACCCTTGCTGGCGATGTGATAGAAGTCGTAATACCCAAACTGACGACTTCCTACATTGTCCATGAAGTCATCGTTCGGTTCAATCTTGTTGGCAAGCGAACCGAAGATGGCATAGCACAGGTCACGCGCCGCCTGAAAGAAGCACGATGCATAGACTTCACAGCAATTGCTGGTTGGTCGCGATACACCACTGCGGCCACAGATGAGTTGCGAGTATACCAATCTGACTGCACTGTACAGTTTCTGCGGACCATTCAAGAAGATACCATGGTTGACCGCTGCCAGTGCCGACTTGGAAGCGTCATCAAGGACGTGTTCAAGCATCTGCTGGTCATGCTGTTTGCCGCCAACCGTCAGATACCAGTCACGTTTCACCTTCATGATGATCAAGGCCTTGTTCAGATCTTTGATCACTGTCTCGTTGCCACGTTCACCAACTGCCTGCTCCTTTTCAAGGGCATCGTTGAAGAACGCTTTCCAGTCAGTGTAGTACTTGTAAGCTTCAGGATACTTTTCACCGGGGTGAACATTGGAAAGCTTGTCTTCTTCCGTGCAGCAATCCAAGTATGGGACGACATTGTCGATGTAGCATTCATGGAAGTCGACCTTGATGTCACCTTTGATGATAAACCGTTCAGCACTGATGAAGTCAGATTCACAGACGGTGTTGTTGGTGTACGGCGGAACATTGGCTTTGGCACTGAGGGCATCCATGGAGTACATGAATTCAGTACCGTAGCCGATGGGTTTCTGGTACTGAGCAACAAAAAGTTCCAGCCCACTCTTTCGGCACAAGTCGCACATCGCCGAGCAGAAATCTGAGTCATGTCCGTTACTCTGGCTGGGGAACAAGACAACCAGTCCTTCAGGTTTGGTCTTTTCTTGTTCAGCTTTGTCGATCTGCTGAGCAAGGTAGGTCTGCAGCGCAATTGTTGTCAGACTGTCACGAACTATGCCTGTGCGCAGGACCAAGATGTTGGCATTCTTGCGTTCGAATGCACGACCGAGATCGACATTGCACAGTTCAGGAGTGATGATGTCCACAGAGTACCGGGCGTGGTACGCACTCTGGACCGCCTTGACAGCGCATTCATCCGTTTCCCGATATGGATACTTCTGGCTGATCGCTGTCTGCCACACTTCTTCAGGCATGTTGGCGAAGATCTCGCTGACAGCTTCAGCAACCTGCTGATTGCCAGCTGAGGCAGTGTAGGCTTGCAAGTAGGCAAGGAACTTTGCTGCCGACTGGCGTGTGAACTTGGGTTCACTGTTTTCATTCTGTAGTGTGGTCAGGGTGTCGATGGTGATCTTCTTGTTGTCCAGTTCTTCAACCAGCAACTTGGTGAAGATCTTGAAGTTCTTTTCAAGATCCGTGATCGACCAGTCATCGAGTTTGTGACGTTCCTTGAGCAAGTAGACCACAAACGAAGCGGTGAAGATCATGCTTGAGGTGGTACCGTCACCACAACAGGCATCGATCCTGCGGCCCATGAAGGCAAGCAGCTTGTCTTTGATGTACCGCTGGATGGTGGACATGTACGAAATATTGGACAAGCAATGGATGCCGTCGCGAGTAAATGCTTCCACACCACTGCAACCGCCGGTGATGTCGGTGTTGAGACCATCGTTCAGCGTGGAGTTGTTGTACAGGATAAACGAGTTGCGAGAGGTGGGGCCAGAGATACTCAGCAACTGCTGGACCAGTTCACTGAGGGTTTTGATGGTTACGTCAGCAAGGTCATCTTTGCTGACAACGTTCTTGAGATCTTTATCACTGTTCAGAACTACACGGGACATGACTACTCCTTTAAAGTAAGCAAGAGGGTGGTCAAACACCCTCTTGCTGTAAGCATGATTAGCGACCTTTGAGTTTCTTGGCCAAATCAGCACTACGCATCAGTTCATCAACAGCATCCTGTTCCGCTGGTTTGTGTTCTGCATACGCCTTTTCAATGAACCCAAATGTCGCAAGATCCAATCCCATGAAATCCTCCAGACTCATGCCAAGTTTCTGGCAGATGTCTGAACTCAAACACAGGTGAAGAACTTTCCTTAGGTAGGAAAACTCTGGTTGCAACTTTTGGTAATCCTTGGTGACATGATACATCATACCTGAACCATTCGGAATTCGGACGTCTTGATTGAAGGCATAACTTTCATTGAAAAAGTTAATTGCCACAGAGCGATTGATGCCGGTCATACTACCAAGCTGTGCTAACAGTGATTGATGAAGTTCACCATACGTTTGCACATCTTCCACCCCAGTGTCATGAAACACATCTTGGACGTATCTCCCTACCGGGGTATGCGAGAGGTCGCCCACTGGAAAAAAGCGTATTCGGGATCGCAAGCGATAAGCCGATTGATCGCTTCTTTCGGGTACTTGCCACAAACGGGGCAAGGATGATGAGCAAAGCAGATGTGTGTGATCGTCTTGGATGAGATAAACTCAACGATCTTGTCACCCAAGCTCAAGCCGGGCAGCAGCTGCAGGTTGTCCAAAGCATTTGCCAAAGCAGCGCCATCCTTAAAGTAGATGACCGTGCCCTTCTTCGGGTGGGTGTAGCTGATCTGCTGCACATAGGGCACGAAGGAGTTCAGATACTTCGCTTGGACGTACTGATTGAGTTCGTTGACCTTGTTGATCTGGATGGTCGAGATCAGTTCAGCAACATAACTGCGCTGAGCTTCTTCAGCTTCAGCCACGGTAGGAATCGAGAAAGCGGCTTTCCAGCAACCGTCTTCACTGATGGGTTCCCAGCAAAGAGTACTGTTGAGATACTTCTCACGGTACATCTTAAGGTCGGCCAATGTGCGTTTGGTTTTGCTGTCAACGTAAGTGATCGATTCAGCATTCAGCATTGACCAGTTGTTGAAACGCATGTTGTTGATGTTGACCGTGGCTTTTTCAGTGTGGTGACAGTTGGTGTCGCCCTTGATCTTGTTGTAACACACGTACTCAACGTCGACGCCCTGCGGGTACATCAATGATGCAATCCCCCAGAGGATTGTTGAATAGTCAAGTGAGGAAATGGCATTCCTCAGTGTGCCAGGCTGATCCCAACCTTCAAGGTTACTGTCCACAACCACCTTTTCAAAGAGATCAAACAATGCTGACCTGATCTCCACACCAACCGGCAAGAAAGCCAGCTTACCCATGATGCGACCATAGTCACCAGCGTTGGCGCGAACGGCATTGCTGTACTTGGTGAGCAAGTCCAGTCGAGGGGCACAGATGACCACATTGAAACCACTGTGGTACAGGTTGACCTTTCGGATGCCATTGATGAGCAGAGAGGCGGTTTTGAAAGCTACTGAGCCGGCCAAAGAAACCTGATTGCCAAGACGGCTAAGCAGTTTTTCTTTGTCAGCATAGCTGTCATCAATGTACTTCAGCTCTTCGCCGGATTCGGCGTTGGGATTTTTCAGGGCGACACTGCGAGACAGCTTGAGGTCTTTGCCGGTCTGTTCCTTGTGCCTCTCAAAGGCTTTGTTGAGAACACGAGTGTTGAAGTTGGTGGTGTCAGTGTCAATGAACTCATGGGCCATCCTGATTCTGTACAGGTACGAGGAAGGATCGACCAGTTTCTCATTGAGGTTGACGATCTTTTGCTGAAGCTGATTGTAGATTACCGGATCAGCGTCACCAAAGAGTTCCTTGTTCGTACCAGAAAGCAACACAGGGTTGGTCTGGAACGCCAACTGACTAAGCGTGTCAGCATCCATCAGTGGGATAACCAGCTCACCCTTGTTGGGTTCCGGAGTGGTGATTCCAACAAGACTTGGCAGATCCGTGAGTTCTTGGTAGTCATCACTGAACAACAGCTTGCCTGTGGTTTCAGTGACGAGGTTCATCGCGTCATCGATGGTCAGCTCTTCTTGCACCACAGCACTGACCTGATCAGGATTGATCTTGATCAAATCGTCATCGGGAGATTGCTCCACGATGGGAAGATCCTGAAGAGCCGCATCCAGTTCCTGACCAGCACCATTACCGAGCAGCTGATCAGCAACTTCGGTGTGTGATGGTGCGGTGAGAACCACCAGTGGGTTGTCTTCGGGTGCTGGAGTTGTTTCTTCAGTAGTCGCACCAGCCCATGTCGTCGGGTCGACCAGATAGGGTGGGATCGCGTCATGTATTTCTTTCAGTGCTACCGGATCAATCGATGCACTTACCGGTTCATTGTCAACCGGAATGAGTTCGTCGGTGGATACAGGTACTTCAATAACTGGGGTTGCCAATTGTTCAGCGCCAATGGAGAAACCCAAAGATGCTTCGGTGTCAACCACTTCAGCTTCGTCCACGACTGGTTCGACTTCAACTGCTGGTTCAGGAGTCGAAATAATAGCAGGAGCTTCAACCGTGACTGTATCTGTGATCACCGGGGCGACAGGAGTAGGAGTCACAGGAGGTGTTTTCACAGTCATCTGAAGTGACTGTGATTTGGGTGGCGCAACCGGTGCCGCAAGATCATCCTTGGACATCTGAAGAGTATTGGTGATCTCCTCAGGAGTGACCGGATCATGCATGGGGGTAACCGTATCGAAACGAGGATCATTGTCGAGGTTACCATCAGCGATACCCAGATGTTCCCCACCAATCAGTGGGGCGGCTTCTGTCTGTGGACCGAGGTTGCTGGAAGTGCTGACTTCCCCTGAAGGAACAAACGGATCACCGTGGGTGGGTTCTTCTTCAGTGGGGGTGGTGTCAATCGCCATCTGCATGATGTCGGCTTCTGTGGGGTTCCCTGCCGTCTTCCGGGAAATGAAGTCTCGCAACACTGCCGGATCAGGTGCTTCTGGGCGATGGATTGCGTTGATCGGCAAGCTCTGACATTCCGTAACCGGAAGATCAGCGAGGTCTGAACCAACTTCGATGCCGAGCTCATTCGTGCCCTGCGCTTCGTCTTGCGCTGGCTCAAACCCATTAGGGTTTACATGCTGGTCACTCATTGGGTATCTCCTTGGAGCTAGCTCCAGTGTTTCTCTTTGGCGGAATCGTGGGCATAAGCACTGTTTCCATGTATGGACGAGTGCTAGTAATGCTGACTTCAGGTGCATGGTAGCACGCTAAACACTTCACAGTGTCCCCATTAGATTTGTAGATGTATAACGAAAAGTCTCCTACGAGTTGTTCTTTAACGTACTTCTTTTGGATGAATTCCCGAACGCTTGGTAAATCCAACCCATCAACTAACAAAAGTTTCTGGTTTTGATACTTGCGTTCTTCTGGTAGCCCAAATTGGTCCCCTGAAAATTCTTGTGACCGGTACCAGTTTGAATGAAACTTCTCTTGCTTCATCAAAAAGGTTTGGTCAAATTTTTGAAAGTAGTGACCTTCTGGAGCATCAACACAGTTTTTGCAGTCGACGACCATCTGGTCTAGTACCACTGCCAGTTCGTTGATAACAAAGGGGTCATTCAGAAGAGTACCCGCGATGTTCGCAGCAGTGAACAGAGATCTTTTTATTTCGCAGTCCCAACCATCATCTTGCATGACTTTATCGAGTTCATCGATTGTTACGGTTGATTGACTTGGTTCAGTAGAATAGTCATCATCATCTTCATCACGTTCAATACTGATCGTGAGCTGTTTGCCACCACCAAGAATGTGCAGGTTCTGCGTAAGTGGATCGATCTGTGCAAGCACTGATTCAATCCGAAAATCTTTGAAGGCCTTGGTGATGAATTCAGTCTTGATGATGTATGGATGGTTGCCGAGCTGATTCAAATTGAAGAGGTCACGGAACGTGGTCAGAAAGTCATCATGCGGGTGAATGCAATGGATGGATATCATGGCCAAGGATGTGTACGTGATAAACAAGTCAGGATCAGCGTTGGTTACAACTAACTCATCCTCATGACCAGGAATATTCAAGTACACATACTTGCAGCCACGGGCTGACAGAGATGAAAAGTACGACCGACACTGCTTTTGAAAGTCAGTGATGGGGACACTTTTTTTCTTTACAGGTTTGTCTGTCTCTGACGCCATGATATCCATCCTTTTAGTTGTTGGAGTTACTCTGTGGTAGCCGGGGTGGTGGGAGCAGCAGTGGATGCTGCGATGAATGCCGCTTCATCCATGGTGGCAATATTGCCACCAGCAGTGCCACGCACTTCTTCATCAGGAGTGGGTTCGGTAGCAGCTTCCACGGTACCATCATCAATAACCGGCACGCTTTCATCGGCGGCTGCATCGGGCGTGAAGCAGTCGTCCATGACGTTTTCCGGGACGACAGGCTGGTCAGCAGCGACGCTCTTCAGAGCAGCAATGTGGCCTTCAAGATTGGCCATCAGGTCGTGCAGAGAGCCAGCCAGCTGGACGCTGATGTTTTTGATGGCGGGGTTGTATTTGTCATCAATGCACTTGAGCGAACGCGTCTTTTCCGCGACATCCAGCTGCATTTCCATCACGCTGGGCAGGATGGTCTCGATGAATTCGCCCATGGCGGCCATCGGGTCGGCAAAGTTCTTCAGCTTTTTCCGGAGTTCAAACGTCTTTTGCTGCAGACGTTCCAGTCGGTTTTCCGCCATGATCATGTCGGTGTGGAACTGGCGGAGAGAAGCAAGATCGTTCAGGCGAGCCAGCGCACCGGATTCGTCTTTCAGGGCGTCAGCCGTCAGCATCCACTGGTCGGAGGTCACCCAAAGGTGCTGACCAAGAATGACCAGTTCACGCAAAAACGGATGGTACGCTTCAAGTTGCTTCAGCACGTTGTTCATTTCAATACGGCTGGTCATCTGCATGTTGTTGCGCTCAGCCGACTTGATAACTTTCTTACGTCCCATGATAATACTCCTTGGAAACTTTGGGTGGGTTTAAGGTTAAAACAAAGGGTGTTCCTCGAAACATATCATTCCGGATAAATAAGAGTTTAAATTACAGATAGTCACCCGGGATATCCCGGGTGACTATCGCTTAAGCAAGCAGTTTGAACCAGGGGTCCGTGCAACTGCTGAAGGCACGTTGCGCAACATCTTCAAAGTAACCCGACACCAGCATAATGGTGTCATCACTGAAGTTCATTTGTGACCAGGTGTTCGTGGCTTTGTCATTCTGGACGTCGTTGTCCTTGATATCCTTTTCCACGATGTCCTTCATGTGACCAGACGCAAACGTCGGTGCCCGATGCAAGAAGTTCATCTGCACACGGTCACGGACCGTCATGGTTGGGCCGCAAGCGCACAGACTCTTCAGCTCAAGCATGAGGCTGCTGTAATGATCTGCACTGAGGAACCGGGGGTTGGCAAACTTGAATTGGTTGATCGCCAGTTCAAGCTTTTCTTCCAATTCCTCAGTGGTGCCGGCTTCTTTCGAATCCTTCAGATCCTTCAGGTATTCCTTAAACAAGCAGTAGAGCATTGCAGAACGACTGTTGTTTTCAGCAGAGATGGTGTTCTTGCTTTGATAAGCCTGGAACTGTTTGTTCAGCTCATCCTTGCGCTGTTGTGACAGGCGACTAAGTGGAGATGGCATGCTTGATCCTCCCAAGGATTCAAAGATCACTTGTAATGGTTATCGTTTGCTTTCGATTCGGAGTGAATCATCCAATATATTCCGCAGATTGGAGTACATATGCTGAATACTCAACGACCGGCACCTGATCAGGTTCAATACCGACCTGACGTAATGAAGTGCTATATAGCAAATCAGGTCGAACATCTTCGGTTGGTTTTTCCAGATCTCTCGGTGGAAGAACTAACTGAGATTGTCCGAGAAGATGCGAAGAAAAATTTTAAGCGTCCAGAATGTCAGGTTATCGTTTATCCTGAACCAGGTGAATGTGATCTGCGAACACTCGATCTGCTGAACTTCATCACTGTTCACAGAGCAGATGTGATCACACCATCTGGGACAATGTTCAAATCTGATGCGAAAAACCTGCCACCTTCGATTGCGTATTGCAATGCTTGCAAGCAGGCACGCAGTCATTTCAAGAAACTCATGTTTGCTTGTATGGAAAAAGGTGATAAAGATGGTGAAGCCCGAAATGACAAGCGACAAGCGTTAAAGAAGATCAAGAACAACTCGATCATTGGCGCCCATGGCTTCAAAGGCAGCGCGTTCTACGATAAGGAATGCTTCAGTGGGATCACCTCGTTAGGTCGAAACGGTGTGATCATGTCCTACGGGATAACCGAGCAATGTTTGGTGAATAATTTTTATTGGTCTGATGCTGAAAAAGTCATCAACCATGTCATCACTGTTGCTGCAGCTGCAAACATGGAACTGGTCGAAGAGATCTGCAATAAGTACAATCTGTATATTCCAGATGCAGAAACTACTGCAGGTCGTTTACTTGAATCAGCAAAGTACTACCTATCGAAGGATGTACGAGTGGCATTACACGCTAAGCTGGTCAAGATGTTTGATGCTCTGCCTTGGCAGAGAAGAACATACGTGTTCTATCGCCGGAGCATGATCAACCTTTTTGTGTACAACAAAGAGCTGTTTAAGGCCAAGATTGCTGGATTGTTTGACTTGGATGTCAAGTTGAAGGCAAACCCTGATTTTGAAGAACGGTTGACGAATGCTAATCCTAAGGATGCACTTAAGCTTCCTGAAGATGTGCAGATGATGCTTTCCGTTATCTACAACAACGTGCTTAATTACAATCCAGTCAACAAAGAACTTGTTGAAAAGCAACCCGAGATTGCAAAACACTTTGGGTTGATTGGACAGGAAGCAGTGAAATACCTCGAATCATTCGAGGAAGTGTATGCACCATTTCTGTTCTCTGGGGAAGCACTTGCACGGATTCCAGAGAACAAGTACATCATTCGTAAAGCTGTTGCTGTGTCAGATACAGACTCAGTGATTTTTACGATGAAATCGACCGTCTCGTGGTTCAAAGATGGAAACCTGAAGGTTGACCAAGCTTCGTTGAACATGTCCGCATACACCGTTTATTTGCTTTCTCGAGTGTTGAATACCGCAAACCGGGATTTGGCTATTTCAAAGGGTGTGGTGACAGAAGCGAACGTTAGCTTGATTAACCTCAAGAGTGAGTTCTTGTATCCAGTATTTGTTAAGACTGACCTTGGCAAGCACTACTTTGCAAAGTACATTGCGAAAGAAGGACGTCAGCTTCCTGAACCGAAGCTTGACGTTAAGGGTGTGGAATTCCAGTCATCAACATTACCGACAGTGACCAAAGAGTTCACGAACAGTATCCTTAACAAGATCATCGATGACGTGATTGAGTATGGCGATCTGTACGAGAATGACTTGATTCGGACATGTCTGGATTACGAGACAAAGATCTTGAGTTCACTGCGAGCAGGTGACCTCGGTTACTACGCAAACGCTTCAGTGAAAGACAAGTCAGGATACAAACAACCGGAAAGAAGTATCTACTTCAACTACGAGTTCTGGCAAGAAGTCTTTGCAGATCGTTACGGGGAAATCCATATTCCCGGAAAGTACTGCATGGTTCCTTTCAGAGACAAAGTGATGCGCAGTGAGCAATACCTGTCATGGATGAAGAATGGCTTCCCGGATGTCCATGAACGGTACATGCGGTTCTTGAAACGAGTTGACCCCAAGAAGAAGTTGACTCGAATCGTGTTGCCGGCTACCTGTATCAAATTGCCGGAGATCTTTGTTCCAGCAATTGATACCCGAGCAATCATTTATAAAAACATGGCACCGACTCAGTTGGCTTTGAAACAGATTGGGATCAATCTGGGCAAAGCGAAACAGATGCCACTGTTCTTAGATGTGTACACTGACACATTGATGAACAATGTCTGCTAATTGAAAAGTGATGTACTCCAGAGGGCATGCCCTCTGGAGTACATGTTTAGATCCCTAACCACGAAAGGAACTTGAAGAACAGTTCCTTTAACCCATTCGCAAAAGCGATGAGTCCAGTGATACTAGTTGCGATCACGATGATTACCTTCTTGATCGTTTTGACACGATTTTGGAAGGCTGTGTGTTGGTCAATCAAGACTTCGTGTTTCCGAATTTCCTTTTTGAGGACTGTCGTTGTTTCCGATGTTGTATTGATGAGCTGCTTAAGCTCAGAACCCAACACGTCAACTGTTCCACGAAGTTCTGTAATCATGACGTACATTTTGTCTTGTTCGTCATTTTTGGTTTTGATTTCTTGAAGTGACAACCGAATCATATCGATGTTGGTTGTAATCACCTCAATTTTGGTTGACAGAACGTTGACTTGTGCGTTGAACGGCTCAATTCCTTTCTTCCACTCCTCAACGGCCCTTATCCTGTAATCTGCAGCATATTCATGTTGCAGCATGCGTTCACCAAGATCAGATAACACCTGCTGTTGATGCTGGACGCCATGAATGAGCTTCTGGATTGAGGTTTGAACGTCTCCGAGGTTTTTGACCAAGAGATCGATCTGTTGCTCAGTACCTGCAGGTGCCATAGACATTTGGTGCCTTCCTTGAGCTGATTGTGAGAGCAGCTAGTGATGACTTACATTTATCACTTGCCACTCTGCCAAATTCTGTACCCAGTACTTGGACTTTTGGTCTCAGCAGTCGGTGCCGGAAGGACTGTGACAGTATCCGTTTCTGGTGCAGAGTCATTGACGCTGCTACCCAGACAAGCCGTGTTTCCACCATAGTTACGCCCAAGTCTTACGGTGAGCTCCTTGAGCGTTGGTAACATGTCCGTTAGCTTTTGGCACTCTTGATTGAGTTCCGTAAGGTTGCTGCAAATTGTGTCGAAACACTTTACAGCATCATCAAACGACGGACGGTCATGCGGGTAGCTTTGGGATTCAGTTTGAGAAGTCCCAAGTGACCCACTTAAGGGCCGAGGTGTATCGATGGTTGGTTCGTTGTTCATGATGTTCCCTCTACGTCTGTCAGGGTTAAACATCAAGTTTGATAATCGAACCATCAGCATTCTGACAGTTCCAAATATCAAAGTGGAACCAAGATATCTGCTTACCACCGGACAAGTTTTCTACTCGTCCTATGTACTGAAAGCAAGCAGTATCTTTGGTGACTCTGGATTTGAATCCAGGAAGAAAACAACCTGCCTTTTCCATCTCTGCCCGGATAGCTTCAGCCGTGGCATCGGCGAAATTGCAGTCCAATGCTGCACCACGTTTGTGCGGACCAAACATAGCGCCAGTGGAGTCATTCGTGCGCAAACCGCGTTGACTGAATGAGCCACCTGACTTCCAGTTGTTGACGGTTAGTGAACCAAACCGCTCACGCAGCATGTCCGCTGTCATCAACACCAGAGGGTTAAATTGCCAGAAGATGCGCTGGTCGCCGCCCCCATCACTCTGGACGGCCTTGTAATACTTTTCGTCACACAATTCCCAAGCTTTGAGGTACTTGGGGGTGTAGAATGTCGGCAACGCCATGACGTGGATTCCTTAATTGTTCTGTAGAGGTTACCTACGCGCTTATTTGAAGCACATGCGTAGCGCAAACGCTACTTCAGGAGTAGCGGCACCATCAGGATCACCAAGAGCAGTATAACAAATCTTGATGAAGGAACAAACATCATCAAAATCATACCGCTTGAAATAGTTTTGTCCTTTTGGTACCGTAAATGTAGGAATACTGGGGCATGGCACCCACAGATCACCAATGCTGGACATGGGGGGAGCCGTCCAACCTGGGATATCTGGGCGATCGCCAAACGGCATGGTCCCAATATTCGCCATCCACACCTCAACCTCAACAGGAGAACTCGCAACGGCATGAATTGAGCAGGCGGTCATCGTTTCATATGAAGCCTGTGCGAGAACAATCTGTTGCGAGTTCACCACACCTGGCTTCAATTTGGTAAACGTTTCACTGAACTGATTGGGAATGGAAAAAGTATGCATGCCCATTGTTGAGTAGCTCCTGTTAATGAATGACATGGGTGGGTGGGATTAACCACCCACCCATGTCATGTTGTCAGTCTGTGAACAAACTGATTGGGCTACTACGCCTGGTAGTAACCGGCCAGTTCGGTGGCGTTCACGCCGGACACGATAATGGTGTCGGTGTAGCGCACGGCGTCAGTGTTCAAGGTGGCCAGTGTGGTGCGTTCGGTAGCCAGCATCATAACCTTGCTGGTACCATCGTTGATGGAGTCGGCCGTGTCCGTGTTCTTGTTGAAGTACGGGGTAAGGTCGATGTCCATGGCTTCCTGTTCAAACAGCTTGTCCCAAGCGGAGCTGGTGGAGTTCCACACGTAGCCGGCCTGTTTCTTGGTCGTGGTGATTGTGGGATCGGCGGAAGCGTCGAGCACGATCACGAGGCCATGCTTCTGGTCAGCGGCCAGGGCATCACGGGCAGCGATGTCAGCCACGTAGCGGTAGGTCTGCACGGTCTGCACGAGCTGCTGGCTGTAGTACACGGGGGTTTCGGACCAGGTGTGGGTACCATCACCGATCTTGATCACGCCGGTGTCAGAAGCGTAGCACATCATGTTCGCCATCAGCACGGGGTTGGTGGCGGACCACTGGGCTTCGGTGGCACCGTTCAGAAGTTGGACAACCTTGAGGGTTTTGACAGTGGGTTTCAGCGTAACGGCCATGATAACACTCCTTGGTGTTCTTTGTATATTTGATTGAAGAACGTATCACAACAGCGTGGTAGCGTATTCAACCATAACATGTCGTTTTAAACGACAGAGGTTCCGAATTGTATGCTCTTAAACAACACTTCTCATGGAGAAAAGTTCCATGTTCAATCCTTCTGAACTCATTGACCACTTGCGAGAGATCTCACCAACTATCTGTGACTACCTTGATCGTGAACAGTATCGTGGCAGCTACGAGAATGTTTACGAGTTTGATCCGCTTATGCAAGTGAACATGGTTTTGCCCATCCTTATAAAGGAACTGCAACAATTGGGGATCAGCTTCAGCTTGCCCCAAGAAGATATCGTGTCGGATGTCAACTATGTTGATGCCCTCTGCGCTCTTCGTGAGTTCTTTGATAAGGATAACTTTTACCAGGTTGTGTTCAACAAACCCATCTTGGTAAAGAAAATCCGGACATTGTTTCAGAGTCAGGATATTCGTGTTGCTCAGTATGCATCACATATCTTGGATTTGTGTGCGGAGTCCAGGTCTGGTGACCAGTTACAAATCAAACGGTCGGAATCACTTCAGGATTACTTGGAGACCGATAGCAACTTCACGGCACACATTTCTGCCGTCCTTGACCTGGGCATCCCTAAGAGTCACATGTCTGAGGATAAACTCATGGTGGCGATGCAGTTTGTCAATAACGTGTTGATGCAGCAGTTGTATCCTTTGCATCAACGCTGTTGTCGCAAGCTGAAAGAGACTAAAGTACCAGTAGACTTCATTCCTGATTCAACTGAGTACGTACAATTTTGGTACGACTTGGACATGATTGAGCAGTTTGCATGGTTGAGTAACTTGCGCAAGGACGATCTTGACAACAGCACTCCACGTGGTTTGCTTAATTGGAACATTCTTGCCAAGATTCATTTGCAATCTGACAAGTTGAATACCAGCATGCTTGCTCACTATGAACACCGTGAAGGAAGCCAAGAAGCCTTGCTCAAATGCATCGTCCATCAGGCGATTGTAAACTTCGTGGGTAAAAAACCTGCAAGTTATCCTGCGCTTCAATACCTGCTTTCCAATCCGAAACTGGCAGATGTGAATCGCGGGCAATGGGAATCATTCTCTGAAGATCAACGTGAACAGATCAATCACCTTTTGTACACCGTGCTTGTTGATCTTGATTAGGAGAAGACATCGTGAAACAAACCGCTGAAATGGCGTGGTATATGGCAGCTAGCAGACGACGGTCGTTGTTGAAACGAGCGTCATTGTTACTGTTGCATGCTTGCCCAAAAATGCCAATCCTTAAGTTGCTCTCTACCTTGCACTACGACATTACTGGCAAGGTCATTTTTCCAAGACCTAACGTCAAGCGATTAGCAATTGGTGAAATCGCTGATTTTCCAGAGATCACCCAGTTATCTGAGGAACACATTACCAAAATCCAGACTGAATACGTCATCACGGTACTCAATGATCAATACATCGCACTGGATTGGGTAGATGATCATCTCAGATTGATTGGCTTGTCAGTTGATCTGACGGTTCCTCCGTTCTATCGGTACGATTTTCTGATCGTGTATGATGGAGACATTGAAAACTTTCCTGGTCAAAAGTTTTCGACTACCTATGGACGATACGTCGCGAACTATTACCAGATTGCTGCTAACTTGATCAATGATTCAAAGAACGTTGATCCACTACTGAAGTTCCGAAATGAAACATGGAACATCGACAAGTTTGAAGGTGGTTTGACCGAGTTACTGATGGAACACAAATTGGACGTTGGACCAGTCAACAAGTACGTTGACTTTGCTTACTTTCTTTCCTCGATTGGTGAGATCTGTGGAGCAACATTAACCAAGAAAGCTGTCATCCCAGACCCGGCAATTGCAAAACGTCGAGATGAATTGTATAAGAAATACGAAGGCCAGTTGTCTGACCCTCGTATTTCGACAATCATTGAAAACGAATTGATCGCCATGGATAAGGAATACCTTAAAGGTGATCCATCTATGGCATTTCTTGGTGACTCGGGTAAGAAGTTCAACGTTCATAGAAAACGTCAGTACATTGCTGTCGGTTTGCTGGAAGAGTTTAGTAAATCGAAAGGCAAATATGAATTCATCAAAGAGTCATTGTCAGATGGTTGGAACAAAAATTCATTCAAGGCTATCTGCGATGAAATCCGTCGTGGTTCGTTTGACCGTGGTGTCGAAACTCAAGTTGCTGGTTTGGATACCAAGTGGATGGTTGCAGTGTTTCAAAACTGCAAAATCATGGGTCATGATTGTGGGTCCAAGCAAACACTAAGTGTAACACCAACTGCGGTAACCATCAATTCGTACATTGGTGCTTACATGAAGTCTGATCAAAAGCTTCCAGTGAAGATGATCAACTTCCCCAAGGAAGAATGGGATCGAATCCAAAATCAAAAAATTATCTACACCACCAGAATCTCTGATGATAAGGATAAATACAAGATTGGGGATATCGTACTGGCACCTTGGGGCAAACATTACAATGTTATTGACCGCAGTGTATTTGATGATGTCGAACGGCATCCCTTCAGGAGGGACTTGACTCAAGCACAAGCTGATTTGCTTGCTGGCAAACAGTTTGCTGTCTTGAAACTGGTTCTGACTGATGTGATTCCAGGGTATCAGCCAATCACCAGAGAAAACTGCAAATCATTTGTGGGTCAGACGATTCAGATTCGTAGCATGCAGTATTGCAAACAGCCTTATGGCTTTTGTGAAGTGTGTGCGGGCAAGTCGTTTACGGATCTGGACTTTAAGAACATTGGGACAATCCCCATTGATATTGGCGCGGTGTTTCTGGCACTAAGCATGAAGTCCATGCATGGTACAAAGATCGACAGCTTCCGGATAGAAACTCCAGAAGCGCTTGATCGCTATTTCATATAGAATGAGTTTAGAACACTCTACCGAAAAGGAACTTTGATCATGTCAACAGCAATGTCTCCAGCAGATATGGCGAAGACCGCCACAGATTCCACGACCACAGATTCCACTGATACAAAAGCGGCCGCCAAAACCACTGGCACTGCTTCTGACACCAGCAGCAAACCTGCGGTGATCCTATCGACAGCGGCACAGCAGTCAGCTGTGTCCACCAGCGTGACCCAAATTCAGGCACTGTGTGACCAGTTCCTCAAAGTGCGTAATGGTAGCAAGCTCACACAGCTCGTGTCCGGTCAAGAAGAGACCTATGCCCACAGAAGCGTCAAAGCTTTGGGCAACCTGCTGAACTACATCTGGGCCAACCAGAACGACATTCAGGTCATTGAGACCTTCCGCAAATTCATGGTGGCCAACCGCAACGGTCAGCTTTCTTGTGAAAATGCCCTGCAGGGCATGAACTATGTCAACTCGGAGATGCTCCGTAATCGGTACAGTCTCATGTACATGCTCATGTTTGAACTGACCAACCCCACCCGTACCCGTACGGCGTATGACTACATCAATGCAAGCAAGGCTTGTAACAACCCCGCCTGCGCCAACCCGAATGGGTATGTCGTATACGTGCAATCACGTATGGCTTAAATGGTCAGTACTTGAGCGTTGGACAATGTCCACTATCCTCACCACTCCGTGTGGAGTGGTGAGGATAGCTCAAGTGCGAACGACTAGGTGATGTCCTGGTTGTCCATCTTCAATTCGCCAGTGTCATACGTGACCGATCCCATACCCGCAAGTTTGGCATCGATGTCATTGATGGCGTCCATGGACAGGTCATCATGAGCAGAAGGAACGAAGGCTGTTTTGGCGTCTACTTTGAAGTCAGTGAGTACCTTGGCAACAAGCTCACCAAGTAGCTTATTACTGCTCTCACTGTCTCTCTGCTTCATTCTGGTCACAACCCGAGTAGTGAATGCCTTTTCACGAGAAGAGAGCAGAGAATCGAAGCCACTAAGCAATTTAAGCTGTGCTTCAAGTTGTTCTGCATCACCCATGGGATTGATGTCAAGTTTCTCAATCCCACTGGCAAATTTCTGCTGGATCATCCCACGAGCTTGGGCTGTACTATTATATACTTGATCCATTCTGCTCAAAAGTTCATTCGTATCTTCAATATGCTCGAGGATTACATCAGGGAGTTCGATGGGGGAAGCTTTCTGTTCGGTGGTTTGAGTATCCATCTTGATCACCAAAATCCTATATAGTTATTTTTACAGTTTCAGTCTGTATCATCGGATATATGTATTCAAGGGTGATTTTTTTGGTTTTCTGGTGTGCACCAGAAATACCTTAACGCTATATTACTACATTGATAGTAATGTCGCAAAACCAATACAATCCTAGGAGTTTACGAATGACAAGCGTGATCTGGTTGTGGTCGCACCATGGTACTTTTGTGAATTAACCAACAGCACAGAGGTACCTCATGGGGAAGCTCATAACAACAACGTACCCTCCACTGATTGACGTTAAATCAGGAATGTCAATTCAGCAGATGCTACAACAGTCCAAAGGTCGGATTATTGCAATTTGTGAGACAGCACCAAAGGTTCCAGACGAAGCCTTGATGTTCCAGCTCAAGGATATTGCTGCTGTCCAAAATCCAATTGCTAAACTCACTCGGATGATCATCTACCGGATGCGACTCACAGAAGACATGTTCTACGAGCGACATCGTAAGTACAAGGAGTCCATCGGGAAGACACCATCCCAGATCAACACTGACAAAGGCAATCTCAAAAAGACGATCATGACACCACGGATCACGATCAAGCAATTTGAGTCGATCATGTCAGTTTTGAACTACGATATCGACGACATGGTGTTTATCATCAAAGATCGTGATAATGGGAAGGTCGAGGAGTTCAGCTTATCCGATCTTGACAAGATTGGTACGCCAAGGGCAGGCAGAAGTTTTGTCAACGATGATTTAACCGTCGATGACGACGAGTAACTGGAGAGAATCATGAGTTGTTTCGACAGTGTTTATGTCAAGTGTCCGAACTGTGGCAGAGAAATGGAATTCCAGTCGAAGGCTGACAAGTGCGAGATGCAATCATTTACCACTCAGGCAGTACCAGTCAAAGTTGCTGTTGACCTTGATGATAATTCAGACACTTGCCCAAAGTGTCAATCACAGGTTGTGCTGCACGCAGTGGGTATTCCTGTGCGGGTCACCATGGTGGCTGAAATCATTGAAGAAGAAGAGGATTAACAATGGCGGTCATCAAGATTCCTTGCCCGAAGTGTGGCCACGGCAACAGTGTTTACACTGACGGCATGGATACCACCATGCGAGAATATCCTATCAAGAAGGTGCCAGTCCAGATGGCACTGCGTCTTTTGTCAGATGAAGAAACTGTGGAATGTGAACACTGCCACCGTACTATTGACATCACTTGCCCAGCGCTTACCGGAACGGTTGAACTTGTTCCAGTCATCGCTGAGTGATTGCCATTGGGTACCCAGAGGGGATATCCCCTCTGGGTACTTGCGGAGTAGATTCAATCGATGAGTCCCACAAGACAATCACAGATCACCCGGATCTGAATTATCAGAGTCAACACGACAATGATAACGACTGCTAATGGTAAGTGAGCATTCCATACAGGAGCAAGATCAAAATCAACACCATGAGGACAAAATGATAACGATTGCTTTTGTTCATCAAGAGCAGAAAAATTGTAATGCCTACGGGATCAGGTTAGTCGCGGATACTCGCAAGGAATTTGAAACTATTGACAGAGAATGTCTTGCACCTTGGCAAAGTCTGACATTTGCTCATCTTCAACGGGACAAGTATGAAGTTATTTCACATCGGGATGATTTTGGTGAGATAGGTAAAACCATCTTGACTGAAAGTTGGAATAAAGACGGGATACTTGAGCACCGATTGATTTCCTCATTGCTCAAGTTCAAAAAGAACAAACAGAATAATGTCCATATGGTTGGCACTGTTCGTGACATGCAGTATTTCTCCAAAGAACTAGCGCAAACAGTGTACCAGCGATTAGAGTATTTCAAGACCATTGCGAATGCGGTATTCCGTGTTAAAGATCTACCGCAGGATTTTTTCGATGATGAAGCAATCTCATTCACTGAAAAAGAAAGAGAGGACTTGATTTATCGTCTAATGTCTAGAGATCATTAACAGCGGAGGATAGGATGATCCAGTACACCATGAGTCCTGACCGCACAGGGTTCATCGTTATGAGCGATGACCGCATGCAATTCAACCAGTTTATAGAAGCACTGAATCTTCCAGAAATTACTGGTTGTGATCCTTACCCCGCAACTTGGTCTGAGAACGGAATCTTTAACCAGTTTGATGGGTCGTTTGGTCAATTCCCACGGCATAGTAAACAGTGGAAGGAGACTGAGATCACCCCTGGGGAAGATCCAATGACAGCAGTCGTCTTTTGTTTGTGGACGATCCATCAATGGAGTGAGACTGAGTATTTCCGGTGTCGGGTAAACAATGAAAACTTTGGTAGTGACGATCGTGTCCTTAACCAAGTTGAACTGTTGTCCACCTGTAAAAATACTAACCCTGAGAAAAACAAAGCCACCCTTCATTTAAAGATGGATGCTCCATGGGAAAACGTTTTCGCGGTTACCACTACAAACTGGCGGCTTTGGCGGGAGTTACTTCAAGTAGTTTGTCGAAGTCTTATGGCAGTAGGAGCAAAACGTGCATAGTTTTCAATTGCCAAACGCAATCCTGTCAACAATTAAAAATGCTACCAATATCAAACACTTCACCAGAGAAACCGAAATTGAAAAATTTATACGAGACAAAGAAGCACTGGAAAAAAGTGCTAAGTTTTCAATCCCTGGTGGAGTTGTCTACACACTGCATCCAGATCGGGGTGGAATCATTGTTAGAGGGAAAATTCCGGGTGCGTTTGAACGGTTCATGTCAGAATTAAATTGCATCAAGTTCTTTGGAACCGAAAGACCAGCAATCGCTGATGGCTCCACTCTTGGTGCAGTTTGTAGCCATCTCACACTGAAACCACTGGTTGAAGTTTATCCGACACATCAGGAACAATTGCTTTCATGGTACGGTGGCTCAAACGGTTACCTGTGTATAACCTTGAAAGAGAATGTTGATGACCAGCGGCAGGTTTTCAATTACTTACGGTTACAAAGACCAGACAAGCAACAACCAGAAAGCTTGACCGTTCATTTTGCTAAAGACATGTTCGCATTATCAATGGACAATTGGAATCATTGGGAACGAATCATGGACCATGTCTACGACACACTGCAAAAATGCGGGGCACAGGGTCTTTGCAGTTAAACAAAAGGATCAATATGATTCAGACCGCACGAGATCGAGTGGATGATGCCGATGGCTTGGTGATCCATAGCGACGACCAGGATGAAATGGGCAGCTTCTTAATGGCGTTGCACTGGGACCGGCTGACTTGGACAAATCGTCATGGTGATTTTCGGCTGATCGCTCCAGATGGGGCTGAGCTCAAATACATCACCCAGCAACAAGCGTTTACCGCTTCTCCTGAAGAACTAGCCAAACAAATGTATCTTCAGAGCTTTGCTGGTCTTGGCGGATGCAAATGGAAGTGCAGTGGATACCAGGGAATCGGATTGGTCATGAAAGATCATAAACATCAACCAAATTTTCACGTCTTTGTGGATTGGTTGATGTTTACTGATGAAGACGGCATCATTCCTGGTTACTTCAAGTTGAAGTACGATATTGCAAAGCAATCACTATTCGCATTAGCTTCCCCATCTTGGGGAGTATGGCACGACTTCACTGGGCACATTGATGATATCCTTAGTAAAGTCAAACACGAATATGAATAGTGTCATACCTGTGGGTAAAATTACCCACAGGTATGACATTCTTTGATACATGAATGTTTTTCTTTTTTCAAAGGATGCGACTATGACTCCCAATCGAAAAAAAGCTGAAGAACTGATTCTTAAAACTGTCAAGACAATGGAACCCAATGGTACCAATGCTGACAGATATAAAGCGACATTTGCACAAATGTCGGATAAAGAGTTTGACCAGTTCATGAAAGAACTTCGTGACGGCAAACGAAAGCTTGTGTTCTACGCACCAAACATGAAAGTTGTTCTGAGACAAGCAGATCTGATTGCTGCCGCAGAAGACGTGGGAGCAGAAATCTTCACTCGGATAACTTTCACTGATCCGATTACTGGGATTGCTTATCAACCTTCTGATAAGATCATGGTGCTGAAACTCCCGGTACGTCGTACTCGACAGTACAACAAACATGGTATCTCAGTACCAGACAGTGACAGTCGTGTCGACATGACCACTGGACAAGTGATCAAGCCAGACCAAGCGTCGCGCTTCTCATTCATCGAGATGCAGCTGTTGTATGGTCGTGGGATGACAAGCACCATTCAAGAGTTCATGAAAGTTCGTGGTGGTGACATTCCGGCATACGCTCAGTTTAAGCAGTCGCTGCAAGAAACTGGCGAATTCTCATTGTCATCACTTGATCCGAACACCGTTCCTCGTAGCACGATGACAACGTCGTTGTTGTTCAAGTGCATGGGGATTGACACCAACTTGGTTGAAGGAACTGTGGACCGAGACCATGAGACACATTCGCTTAGGGTCAAAGCCAACTAAGGAGCAGTCATGGCTGATTACACATCAACATCGTCAAATCAACTGGCAGATGTTCCTGGGATGCCTACTGGGAACACACTGATCACTCAGTTGAGTTCAGCCAGAACAAACCTGATTTCACTGATGAGTGGCGGGCAGTCATCAACAACACTGTTTAACTCGTCACCTGATATCGCCAAGTCATCTTTCAATGACACCAGTGGAAACTTTGTTGACTCTAATCTGGTGCGGAATACTCGGACAGGCAATTTCAGTCCTGATGTTCCTCAGAATTTGGTGAATTACAATAGTGCGAACAATAGTTCGTTGTCAGCGTTCATGGTTGGTTCACAAGGCTCCGCAAACAATCCATTGACTTGGGTAGCTGGTACTACATCCAAGTCAATCAATGGTATTGACCTTCCCACTGGGATAAAGAATCTCACTGGGCTGAACACCATCATGAGTTCTGGTCAGCTGGCGAAGCTTGCTGGTCTGGGAAGTGAAGCCACCAGCTCAATCAAAAGTGCCTTGAAGTCAGTAACCGGTAGTTTATCGGAACTGTGGAGTTCTGGTAGTGCTGCCATGTCTGCCGTGCAGTCTGGTATTCGTGAAGTCAAAAAGAACTTGGTTGAACCAATCCGCGACCTCACAACAATTGCAGCGCTGGCAACAAATCCTCGAGCCCTTGGTCGGTTAGCTGCATCCAACGTTGACTTTCTACCTAAACCACTGCAAGCCATCGTGAGCAATGCTGTCGCTACTCAAGCGTCATCCTTACTCGGTGGAACAAACTCAAAGGTTAAGGATATCGCAAAAAAGGTTTATGCGATTGATACCTTGATGAGTGGATCTGGTGGTACTTCTGGGCAGCTGAACAACCTGATGGCGTACAATCCATACGGCTACAGTAGTTCTTACTACCCGACGCTTTCTGGTCAAGGTGGTTCGTATGTTCCTGGGTATTCATCATACCGAGGAAGTGAAGCTGACTATGCTCAGATGACACAAGCTGTAAACCAGCTCTGTGGAAAAGACACAGTCAAACCTAACTACAACAGTTACAACGCGAACAAATCAGCTTACGACTTACTGATGCAGTACGCCATGAATACTGGTGCAGGGCAGATCATCAATGCCCTGATGGGTTGTGCTGGTTCGCAGTATTACGACTCTCGTACCAGCAGCATGATGTACAATTCCTCATCAAACATCGCTTACAACGGTGATGCTTACACGTATCGACAGATCATGCAAGCTGGTGGGGTAGGAAATTCACAAAATCCACTCGGTGATATGTTGGGGCTTTATGCGAATAGCTCGTATAATGCCAGTAACCAAGAAGACATTGACACGGTCATGCAACAGCATGGTTACACACCAACTGATCTTGTCAGTGGTGGCCAGGTTGGTAGTTACGATGTGTTGGATGCTTCAAAAATGACGGTGCTTCAACAAGGTGATCCCGCATTCTACAGTCAGTGTGCAAATGACGCTGACTACGCTGCAGTCAATGTTGCTACACTTTACTACGCCGACTAAGTTATCTCTAGCTAGGGGAAATCCCCTAGCTAGAGAGCTACTATATATTTTATTTTAAACAAACTATAAATACTCTATATGCGAATCGGAGATATATTACTATACTGCTAGAAATGTCTCTAGTGTTTAGTAAGGAGTCATGTATGTCCCCGGTTCAGGACTATCACCAGATCCAAGTAGATCAAAAGGAGAATTATCTTTTTGATCGGGCAAGAGGGCACCTAGAGATCTCCCACTACATCTTGAACGGAACGAAGCTATTGCTTTATGTTCGAGATGCGGCAGGCGGGATTTTCAAAGTGCCACCACGCCCATGCTGTTGTGAACAAGGCAATGTCATTTTGGTTAACACAGTGTACACTGAGTACATTGATCAAATCAACAACAAACAGACAGTGACCAGATTCAAGATTACCCCATCAAGAGTCGGCACTGGAAGAATGGTTTATGTCAGAGAACTTGGCATGTACGTTTCTTCAGATCCGGAGATGCTCAGGAAGCTTCCACTCATGGAGGTCACACCTGATGTCGCCAAGAAAGCTCTGCTCAGTGCGGAATTGCACCGACTGAGACAATGTCCGATTCGGATCATTCTGCATGACCCAAGTGAAGCATTGCGTAATGTGTACGGGATCATTGACAATCAAATCTATAGAATTCCAGTTGTCAAAGATTCAAGGTTTGGTGGTGACTGTATCATTCAGTTTGCCAGTAAATACGAAAATGAAGCGGAGTCTATCTACTCGTTCGACATTGATGAGTTGAAAGCTGCGTTCCAGTCGTCATCTGGTTGCATGAAGCCTGAGATTGGTGGATACAATTTCCTGATCTATCCAACTTTGGTTGATGCTGAAGAGTATGTCACTACCGTATTGCGCAATACTGACAAGAAGCTGATGCTTATTGGACAGCAAGAACGCGAGAAGCTTAAACAGACGTATGATTCCAAGATTGCGGGACTTGAGGACGACATCCGTAAAAAGGATGCCCTGATTAAAGAACAAGATCAAGAAATCCGTGGACTGAGAAAGCTCATGGACCTGACGTCTGAAAAAGAAAAGCGTGACTTACAGTACACTACGTTTGAGCATCAAGCCCGGATTCAGGCACTGGCAAGAGATCGGGAACAGGCAAAGGTCGAGAAAAGCGAGAATGACCTTAAAGTGTCCAATGCAGCTACTGGTGCAGCAATCGCAAAAACCGCTGCGGTAACTGTACCGATCGTGCTTAGCGCCGTCGGCTTGTACCTATCAAAAGGTACAACCACAAATGTCATCCCAGCGCTCGGGGCAGTATGCGCTATTGGGGTGTTCATCATCAACAGCTTTTCCTGGCTTTCGAGACATTTCTTGTGTTAACCAAGTGACAGAGGAGAGTAGCAAATGGCAGATTTGTGGGACAAAGTCATTGATGGGGTAAACGAAGAGTTCCCCAACTTTGATCAGTATTCATTAAAAGGGCATCGTCAAGGTGAAATCAGAAAGATCCCACAGTACTTTGACATGGTCTTTGCCGAAGCAGCTCGCCGTTACGGATCAAATCCAGATGGCACCCCAGTGGTCAAGTACATTGGCCATCGGTTCCTTACACCTGAAGAATGCATCAAGATGGATTGTGACAATCCTAAGTATTCTGGGTGTGTCGATATCCTTGTCACAGAGGCAAATCTCTGTGAATTCATCTTCGAACATAATGGAACAAGATTTGCAACCCAAATCTATATTCCTTATCTTGTTGATGATGCCATCATCATCAACGGATCAAAGTACTATGTCATGTTCGCTCTTACGGACAAGGTGTTCTATCACATCGTCAAAGAGCAAGGTATCGGGATCAAGATCCTTTGCGGCCATCTGCGATTCTGCAGAGGACATCGGCACAGCTTCTACTCTACGATCGGTAATATTTACGGCGACCACATCATCACAACGAAGATCCACTTGCGGACGTATCAACAAACTGCCGAGGATCAGAAGACAGCGTTGCTGTTGTACCCGTTGGTCAAATTTGGATTGAGGGAAACCTTACTCCGGTATAAAATCTCCCCTGATCATGTCACTGTCACTACGGTGCATGATGAACAAGATGAGGAATTCGAATACTTCTGTATCCGGCCGGATAACGAAAACGGTAACGGCCTTTACATGAAAGTACACAAAAGCATCTTGCGTACTCAGTTCGACACAAAGGATCGCCTGAAAATGCAGGTGATCGCTGCGCTACACTACATCTTGCAGTACTTCAATCTCTGCAAGAACACGATGTATGTTAACAATGTGCAGGTTGTTGACGCATTGCTGAATGACCCGCTGTTCATGGTCTACAAGGTCATCCTGGGTAAAGCTACCTTTGGGATGAATTACGAAAACGAGATCCAAGTTGCGGGCCACATCAAAGATCATCTCCAGTCACTGGAGATCTACATGGACCCCGAAACCAAAAGGAAACTTGCTGGGATCGGAGTCAGATGTAACGATGTCTACGACCTGATTCAATATGTCAGTGAAAACATCGACAAGTATGTCGCCAACTATTTCCCATCCAACATCTACAACAAGCAGCTCAATGTGCTCGATCTGTTGCTGGGTGGTGCAGTGAGTACGTTGTTCACAAGGATCTATCGACAGACGAATAACCGAAAAGGTGATCGGCCGTTTACCCTGAACGACGTGATGTCTTCATTCAGAATCCCCAATCGGGTCCTGATGAAGATCTATAACTGCAATGGGCTGATTGCCAGTAATCCATCAGTCTACAATGACAATGGATTGATTGCGGCATTTGGCCGACGCAAACGTGCAACATTCACCACAAAGATTGGCGGTGGCAAGGCCTCATCCAAGAAAAGTGGTGGGGACCAGAACCTGTTACATGATCCAGCTCACAGAACGCATTCCTCCATGTTCGTTGTTGAATCTGGTAGCCGTGTGCAAAACACCGATCCAACAATGAGTGGTACGATCAATCCGTGGTGTCAGTTTGACGAAAACGGAAGTGTGGTCGTCCCTGATTGGTTGATGGAACACGTCAAGAGCTATGACTCCTATGTTCAGAGCCGATAAACAGACAGCTTAAACCTCAGCAGAAAAGGTGGAGCACGATGGGTGGAATATTTCATCGGTATACTGTTGGTGATCGGGATACAACGAAGCTTATCTTCGATATCATTGCCGAGATCCTGCATCAAGCCATCAATGAAGGTGACCTCAATCGGAATGATGCAAAAGTCATTTACGAGGAGATGGAAGCTAACATTGGTGTGATCAATGATGACTTGTACAATTTCTTGCGGCAAGGTGATACCACAACTGAAAATGAACTGGTTGAATTTTGCGGTAAAGAAATCAATAAGTTCATCAATGCGATCAAACGAAGTGTGCAGAACAGCAACAATAACCGTGGGCGTCAGTCCGCCGGATTTAGCCGCAATACCTACAATGGTAACGGCTTGAAACTGACTGATCGCCGTGGTGGCAGCAGCCGAATCTTTGGTTTGGCTGGTGGTGGCGATGACAAATATAACCAGGACCCGGATGAAGTTGAGTCTCGCAAGACTAGCCGTCTGGCGTCTGAAGCGTCCAATCGTTCCAGAGAACGTGAACGTCAGATTGGTGTTGGTCGAGTGCGGGACAACACTTCGGTGGAACCTCCCATCGAGATCCCGAAACCCAAAGCGGTACAGCCTGGGGTAATGTTGTCTGAAGACTATGCATGTGTGGAATCTCTCTCCGCCACGGAATGCACAATCCAAGTCACACCACACGACGCAGGGACAGCCGAAAACATGCTGTACGAAGAAATGGAACACGGGGCGATCTTGGCTGATGGTGCTATCTCGATTGACTTCCGTGAAATCGAGATCAACTGCCCGTTCATGTCGGTTACCAATGTGATCAACATGCTGCGCTGGTCAGACAGCATGATGTTCAATCCGGAAGCGTACTGTCACATCGTGCATTTTCCCAAACTGTCGTTTGCTCCGATGCCCAGAATGGGTGACCAGCTCCTGGAAGCAGGTCACGCAATCAAGAAGCTGTACATGGAAAACAATGGCCGGAATACTCCGGACATTCTGGCTGACATGTCAGCAGCACTTAACCAGTGCAATCCGACTGTCCGGACTGTGATCCAAGCCCGTCTGCTGAAGCGCTGGAACACTGTGGCCAAATGCTTGTTCCCGATCCCGGAAGCTCCCAATGACTACTTGGCTGCCACCAGCTGGGAACACCTCATGCGGTTCTTCTCGATTAATTCGAGCAGCACAGCGATTACCGACCCGATCTTGCAGTCGATCAAGACCAAGGTGGATGGGTTCATCAAGATGTGCGGTAAGGAATACTCGTCTGCCGTCAGCGGTGTGATGAACCATTGCCTGGCCAGCTTGTACGATGATGAATACGGATTCTTGGATCTTCGCAAGAAGAATCTGGAATACCTTACCAGCTGGGATGCTTGTCCCATCTGTGTGGACAAGAAGTATCGTCCTCGTGATCTGGGCAAGATGACTGATGATCAGAAGAAAGCCCTTGGTGGAATGTTCCATCAGGACTACATCTGTTTTACAGAGCGGATGTCATTCATGGTCACCAACTTGAAGCTGGATGACATGCTGGTTCACCCGACAGTCAACCATATTCTTGCTGGTGACATTCCTTCTGGTCAGGTGTTGAAGTCCCTCAGCATCAACAAGGACTACCACCACTTGCTTTACAGCATTCCCCAGATTGGTGCTACTCCTCAGTACGTTGCCCACGTTGGGGCATCAATGAACAGGGCACTGCAGATGGTTCGTTTGCAAGACAGCTATTAAGCAATAGGTCACAGGGCTGGGATATCCCAGCCCTGTGACCTGAATGTGTGTAAGTCAGGTTATTTTTGTCGCTATATTACCAGCTTAGTGAAGTTGTTCATGACCTTTTAACCTAACTGTGGAGAATCCGCAATGCTTGAAACTGATCGCAGAACCAACAACAAATTTGTCCCGATCATCCAACACATCGAAACTGTCAACAAGCTACTGTACAAGTTGTACGCAATGCTGTACAACCAGGTGGTGACTTTTGAAGTGAACTTGCCGTCTTCGTCGGAGTACTACAAGTTCAGCAAGCTGTTCACGGAATTCAACGACAAGATCAACTTGAAGTTGATCTCTGAAAACAAAGGCAATCCAGAGCCTATCCAGATCAGCTCGCTGTTCAACTTGATTGCGTTTACATCAGACCGTGAGGGTCTGGACGCCACCAAGTTCTTGATCAGCGTCGGTGTTGATCACAAGTACGAAGACCTGATCTTCGGCTATCGTGAGACAGCACTGGAACTTCTGACGAAGGTGGTCACTTATGTGTCCAGCGTAAACCGCAATTTTCGAGCCACACTCGAAGATGCTGCTGGCAACACCACTGACGTTACAGCTGAGTTCAAGCAGTTGGATCGCTTAACCAGTGAACGTCTCCCCAACCTGTGCGAAATTGGTGCTCTTGACCTTTTGCACATCGTGCGTTGCACGGGTGCTGATGAACCAAAGTCAACCGCTAAGGCTGTTCACACCACAGAACCTGCCACGGTGGACGTGACTTTGACAGACTCCCACCGGGCAATCATTGAAGAGCTTCGCAAAGGCCCAGCCACGTCCACACAGCTTTGCCAGATCTTCACACATTCCAGTAGTTTGACCAGAGAGCTCTTGCGGAACCTTTATCAGTTTGGCAAGATCGACCGAGCTGGTCGCGCCCAGAAGACTTTCTATTTCTTACCGGAAATGAAAGATTCGGATGTGGTCAAAAACTTCAAGCCACTTCCTATTCTTCCATGCGAGAGGTTCACTTTTCCAGAAATTCTGGAAGCATGCTTGTCAGAACTGGAATTGAACATGTCCGATGTTGTTCGGGAGGCGGTTGACGAAAAATACGGTGACTTTCGGCAACTCCAAATGGTTGGGGAAAAGCATACCAAAGAACGGTTGACCCAGCTGACCGTTCAACTGACGATGGTGCTTGACAATTGGAAAACCACGCTTGACAAACCACTGTATCGCCGTTACTCCATGCTGGTGACAAGGTTGTTGCTTGCTTGGCCTGATGCTAAGCTTCTGACGATCGTGGATGCCATCGTGTGCAATCCAAGGACTACGATTGTGGCCTTGTCAGAAATGCTGAGCAAAGTTGGCATGCCCACCACGGCAAAACGACTGCATGCTCTCTGCAGATTCCTTGAGAAACTGCATGTCATCAAGATTGAAAAAGCGACCAAGACTTTGTTCCTCTCTGGTTTGGGAGAGAATGAATTCATCTGGGCAGACACCACCGCGATGACCAGTCCTCAGGTATCTGAAATCTGTGAATTTGATTGCTGTGACTTGTACAAGCAGTTGCGTGCCGATCCTGAGTTCTTGACGGACCGGGTGGTCCGTGAGAAGTACACCACCAAAAAGCAGTACAACTATTCTGCGTCTTACGGCCTTACGGCATTGATGCTCTACGGCTTTCTGATTCGGAAAACACCCACGTATTCTCACCCTGGGGAATATACATTGACCCCTGTGGTGGTCAATGCCCAGGAAGACAAGTAACTATCAACAATAGCAGCAGCACGGATGTCCGTGCTGCTGCTTAACTTTAACTTAGGTCAGTTCTTTTTTAGCTGCACTTGCTGTAGCCACAAGAATGGCAACAAGCACAACCACCTTCATGGCGGAGAGCCTTTTCACCACACTGTGGGCAGATGCCACATTGGATCGAAGACACAGGCAGGTCATCATCAGTGGTGTCATCACCCCAAGCACTGGAGGTCTCAGTCTGACCTTCCTGAGCGTAGGTTTCAAGCACCCGAGCGATGACTGACATCATGTCGTTCACAGTAAAGGCAGCTTTGCGCAACTGGCTGATGATGATACAAACATCCACACCAGCACGAAGGCCAACACTAATCATGCGCATCAAGGCAGTCCACAATGACAGCTTTTCCTGATAGTCAGCATGATCAAAGATGTCGTTCGCAGTGCTCACCTTCCTCGGGAGGGAGGAGATGAAGATTTCCATGGGACGATTCTTTTCGTTCATGGAAACGACGATGTACATCTTGCAACCGTTCCAGTAGACTTCATGCCGTTCAGCAAGAGTCTTCTTGGGCATCTCAATGATTTCACCCCACTTCAGAGCAAGCGTCATTTCCTTTTCCTCTTTCTGTTTGGGGGCAGAGTGAGCTGCCGGTTTCTGAGTGGGGGCGGCAGGAGCTTCTTCTGCCTTCTTGTCTGCTTCTTTGGTGACCGTCAGTTCGTCAGGAGAAGGCAGTTCACTGGTAATTTCCTGTATCGACAGGGAAAGACCATGTTCACCCGGAGTGGAGATTTCAGCAAGGAAATGCCGGTCTTCTTCAGGGATGTTCACATAGTAACTGTTTTTCTGACCAACCATTTTAAGATCATGACTGATAGAACAAATCGTCGCAGTATCTTCCTGTTTAATGCCAGTAAACAGGTGATACGCTTTACCACCACGGACGCACATGACTGGATTCTTCTTCACCAATGCCAAGAAAGGAGTATGTGATTCCCGGAACTCACCCGTGGATTCAAAAAGGATCTCTTCATCGTAGTTGACAAAGAGACTTCCAGAAAACAACTTGTCCAGCTTCTTGCTGGGGATCTTCTGTGTTTCCTTTTGTTCCCCAGCATTGAGTGTGGCAATGGCTTCAGCCAACAGCGTGATCCGGTGTTCCCGAACATGGAGGTTCAAGACAATCACAATGTTACGATTGTAACACGGCAATGTGAACTGGTAGTTGCCTTTGTGATTCTTCAATTCGGGGTTGAACAGCACACACGAATATGTGTGGAAGTCCTTGATTTCACTGAAGAGGTTGGTTCCGTTGTTCAGTGCCGGTTTGGTTGCAACAAAACGTAAGAAGCTCTGCGCGAGCTGGTTGTCACCCACAAAATCAGCGGATTCTACGGTTACCCACTGACCATGTTCAAAGACCATGTGGTCAGAGAACGGAAGTGCGAATGAGGATTCGTCTACTGGGATGTCGACGTTGGTCGAGTCTTCAATCTTGCTGATTTCAAAGATCACACCAGTATCAGTGACATTCAGTTTGAAGTTCAACAAGCCATGCTTTGAATCGGTGATCTTAAAACCAAAAGATCCCTGACCAAAAGATTTGAGCTTAGCATCAACGTGCATTTCGTACATGCCATTAAAGTAGCTTTCATCACACCACAGGATCGTCTTGTGTTCAAGTGTAGGACCGAACTCAGCAAATGTCAAGAACACCTGGTTATTTTCCCAGTGTGGTCCTTTGGGATCAAGGTAGATCTTTTCCCCGTACTTCAGTACCGTTCCAGACCAAGGGAGGAGACCATAGTCTTCAGGACCAGTGGTCATTTCCTCAGTCGTGCTCTGGCTACCAGTGCTCTGAAGATCAAGAGTACTTGCACTTTCTTCAACCACGTTTTGATGATCATCGGTGGGCTCCTCAGCAGTTTCGATCGCAGACAGCACGCCGGTCAAGCTACCATCACGGTAGATGGTAATGCCCTTGAGCTCTTGTTCATGAGCGTACAGGTAGATGTTCATGATGTCTTCAGGCTTGCAGTCAGTAGGCAGGTTCACAGTCGAAGAGATCGAACTGTCACAGTACTTCTGGCAAGCCTGTTGGATGGCAATGCGATCTTCAAAGCCCAGCTCGTGAGCTTCAACCACATTGTACATCTCCTTCACAAACTTCTTGGTCAGTTTGCGACGATCTACTTTACCAGCTTTGATCACTTCCACCAAGTGACGAGCAACCGGAGCGTGGCATGCAAGGTATTCCTGCTTGTCACCAACACGGGTGCGGCGGGTGTAGAACATGGCGAACACCGGTTCAATACCAGACGAACAGTTGTTCGCAAGAATCGACAGTGAACCGGTCGGACCAACCGTATTGAAGGCAACGTTGCGCAGACCACCAACTTCACGGATCTCGTGATACATCGGGTGGGTTTCACCATACAGGTGCTGCAGATACGGCGAGGCGATCAGTTCTTCCACGGCATTCGGGTGCTGCTTGTAGTAGTCACACACCGTAAACTGTTTGGCCAACTCCAATGAAGTGCCGATCTCGATCATGGCTTTGCTGCGCATGATCCCTTCAATGAATTCGATTGTGTTGGCATGGTTGCCGTACTTGAGACCGAGCATGGACAGTGTATCAGCAAGACCAGTGAACTCAATACCGATGCGCTTGGCATAGTGTTCAAGGTCACGCTGCTGCTGCAGAGGGTGCATTGTTTCGTTTAGGTCACTGAAGATGTTCATGACCACAGTGGCAGCATTGCAGTTTTGCATCCAAAGGTCGTCGTTGAACGTGGCGTCCTTCGTCCAAGGATTGTCAACATACTTGGAGATGACGTGAGCACCCAACAGACAGCTACCACCAGCATACGACGGGATCTCGGAACACGGATTGGTGCAGACCAGACGAAGCTTGGGATCGTTCTGGTTGATGGTGGTCCAGCCAGTGACCTGATCCCAGAAAAGAGCACCTGGATCACCACGGAGCCAAGCAGCCGTGCAAGCATCCATGAAGATCTGTTTCGCCGAAGGGATCTTGGCAAGCACACGACAGGGATTAGCACCGTTGTGATGCTGTTGGATTAGCTGATGCAGTTGAGCCACGTTCTGGATCAGAATGAACTGATCACCAAACTGGAGATGGTGACCGACGAAGTAAAATTCGTTGTCACGTGTGACGTAGGCTTCGTAGGTGTCGTACTTCTTCAGCTTGCCACCAATGGCTTCCCAGTGAGCGTAGTCACCATCCCACTCACGGTTGTAAAGCTCTTTGTCCGCTTCAATGTCAGGGAAGATACATTCCCAAGGCTGATCGTTCTTCACAGCTTCCATGAATTCATCAGTGAACTTCACGGAGATGTTTGCGCCATCAATCGCAGGAAGTTTGCCGCTGTGACATTCTTCCGTGATCCGGCTGATGAAGTGGTTGAGCTGGTCTTTGTTGTCCGGTTTGGATTCACTGACCAAAGTCTGCAACGCCGTTACCAGAGGGAGGATCTTCTTCTGGGAAGAGTTCTTGTTCAGAAAATCGTTCTGGAACACACGAGCCGGATCGGCCTTACACCAGATGTACCGCATGATGTCAGGATGACGAACATCCATGGTCAACATCATCGCGCCCCGGCGACCATTCTGACCAATGGTTTCCGTCACAGAAGAGAACAATGGCATGAACGACACAGCACCAGAGGAGGTCTTTGCCGCGTTATGAACAGTGGTGCCCTGCGGACGCAGAACCGTGATGTCAACACCACAACCACCACGGTAGCTATACGTGCGAGCCATCTCACCAAGAATTTTGAAGATGGATTCAATGCTGTCGTTTTCCATCTTCATGACGTAGCAATTCGACAGGGATGATTTCTTGTTGGCATTGGTGGTCAACCCAGCAAGAATTGATCCAGCTGGCAAAAAGTAACCACCCCGCAGCATCGTCACGACGTCGTCAAGCTGATCCGTTTTATAGCCCAGGGCTTTACCTTTGGTCATAACGATCGTGCAGATCCGTTCGATGACATCGGAGAAAGTTTGTTCATCACCCTGAACATACTTTTCCTTTACCATGTTGTTCACCATGGCATTGGTTTCATCGATTGCTGCTGTCAGCCCATCCAAAGTGATACTGGCCATAAATGCTCCTTTAAACCCAATATTTTTTAAGGAAATCAAACTTTTGTAAACATTTGATATGTGGTCACAGTTAGACTACACATGCCGTGTGGAACAGTTTAAAGATTGTTGTTTAACATATCTCAGAGCAAGGGAACCCCCTTGCTCTGAGTGTTCTAAAGACTACCTGAAAAGTTTCTGAAATCACGGATTTCAAGTGTCCCGTTGTTTTTAAGCGCCACATCAAACAGACGAGATGAGACGCGATTGATGGCGTAAACTTCAGAATGCTGATTGGGGATATCTGGTTGACCAATGATTTCCCAACCTTCCAGTCGGCAAAGCTCAAGGAAATCATCTTTGAGTTCACTACTGAGTGGCTCAAGAAACACGATCTCTTTGTCTTGAGCGATGGCGTACATGATTTCATCCCAAGCACCCATGCCGATGTACCCATCTTTGTTCAATACAAAGATCTTATCCGACTGCCTGATCTTCTTAAGATAGACACGGTCCAGCAAACGCTTGAGCGGACTGTTCATGTCAAGATCTTCCTGATGACCAAAGAGACCAACAGTGTGGACGATATTGCCAGCGATCGTCAGATCACGCATCGCTTTTGCCCAGACTTCAGGAAAACGAGTTGAACCAACAAGAGTGATCGTTTTGATATCGTTATCTGAGATAGTCATACATGCTCCCTCCGATGATCTTTCCATTGCGATCAAAAACGATCACTGCCTGACCAGGCTTTCGATATCTGGTAACATCAGCAATTTGGGCAACCTTGGCTTCATCCTGATAAGTGACCATGTGTTCTTTGGCGTGTTTCTGCAGTTCAGTCATGATTGACTTACCCGCTTCTGGATCAGCCAAGTACTTGTCCAACTTAGGACGATTCTGTTCAAGTCGATCTCGTTCCGCCCAGAGTCTTTCAATATCTTCAAAAGTGTGAACACTTGTGCTCATGACTCACCTGTATTTGGCGATGTAGTTTTGTAGTGTGAGTGGGTCCATGTGACTGATTTGCGGCGCATACGGACCAAAACCAACAAGCATCATCGCCTTTTGTTTCCGGTTAAGAAACTTAAAAGTTTTCAGATCTTCCTCACTCAAGTAGTTAATGAAGTTCAGAAACACATGAGTGGGTTTGATATACTTGAGTGACCGCTCGTATTGTTCTTTTGAAAACGTAAATACCCGACGAACACGTTTGGTCACGGTAGTCAGTTCTGGTGTCTGCTGCAGTTCTTCCCAAGTGAGTTCATGACTATCAGGATAGACTGGACCGCTATCACCAATCTCATTACCTTCATCATCCTTGGGATTACCGACACGGATTGGAAATGTTCGGACAGTCATCATGACATTCCCAAGATAACTTGGATGTAATCCGAGATCACTCAGGACAGCAGATGGTGTCACATCAATGCTCGTGCAATGTGGATAGGAGTACCCATGATTAAGAGACAAATCAAAACCCTGTCCTGTCTCTACTAACACATTGAGATCCTGATCCAGCAAGTATTGCACGTATTCAGTGTCAGTCTTGATGAACGGCTGAAGTTCTTTTGTTCCTTGAGCAAGTGGATTGCTTCGCATGATCTTACTGGCTCTTGCCGCACCACTGCCAGATTGCGTGCTAGCGATGCGTACAACGCCGTTTTGATCCTGTTCCGTCTCCTTATCCATCTTTGTCACTACGGCCGCTCTAGGGTGTATTATGAGCCGTTCTGGGCCTATGTCAAACTCACGCATCTCCTTGAAAAGGATGTCCAGATCAATGACACTCCCAGCACTGAGATAGATGGTGGATCGTTCTTGAATGATCCCGGCTACTGGGAGCATCTTGGTCACGTATTTTTTATCCTGGTAATAAAAAGTGTGACCAGCATTTGGTGACAATCTTCCCACAGCGAGATGAACAGTATTGTCAAGAGCTAACCGGTTTGCAATTAACCCTTTCCCAGTAGAACCAAACTGTCCATCAATCACCATGTTGCATTTGCCAGAGATAACAAAGTCATCCAAGGGACTTGATTCCCCGTGAGAAAGATTTGGCATGGTAGTTAATCCGGCAGAATGAAACAACGGTTGATCACACCACCTTGATAGTATCCAAACTCACCATCTGAGGTTCGTCCAGAGATCGGGGTTTTAGCGTCAATTGCCCTGAAGAGTTCTTTAATAGCTTCAGGAGAAAGATACTTAAACACAACCTCAATTGACTGTGATTGATTGTTGGTGCCTTTTGCCCGAACAGTGTACAATTTGGACGAATCCAATCTGCCAAGGATGTTGTTCCTGGCGGACATGGCCGCTCTTTCAAATTGTGTTTTATCCGTCCAGTATCGATCTTTTTCCTGGGGATTTAAGATTTCGATCTGGATAGGCGAATGATCTTCAGCAACGACTTCTTCTATTCGCTGCTGAATTTTTCTGAAATTACGACGGATAACAGGCTTTTTCATTTGAACTGTCCTCTTTCTTAAATCGAAATTCCTTTCGTGGAGAGATGGGCTTTGACATTTTTGAACTTGTCAATTCGCTTCCGAATTTCTTCCGGTGGAAGAGACCACATCAATGGCATCCGCATTTCAAATTTGTGGTACGGATTAAGCACAAACTTGATGAGATGACCGTATTCTTGCATCCACAAACAACACCACTCGACACAAAGGCAAACACACAAAAATATCCAGAACATGCTAAGCTCCTTTACATTTCAAGAACACGATATCCAGCACACCCACCACCATGACAAGAACAAATTCGTAGTTGTCCAGTTTTATCGTGTTTGGTCAATACCATGGTTTTGTAGATGCCCGTAATCAGAACAGTGTCATCCACTTCCCATGTAAAATCAGCCTCGACAAACTCAAGTTTATCAATCCAATCTCCACCACAAGCGCAGAATGCCTTTGATGGAGTAACGTCTTTACAGTGGAAGTTGAAGCGAGCTAATGCTTTACAAAGAGCATCTTCAGAATAGTACACTCGTTGTGATTGTGGTGTTTTACCCATCTGGGTCCTCCAATCCAAATTCTTGGATCATTCGTACTAGTACGTCACCATGACAGATCTTTGGTTTACAATAACAACCAAGCCGTTTACCAACAAGAGGAATCAGATCCTCTTTGGTGAAAGTATCCCGAGCATAGTCTTCGTACATGTCGATAACATAAGCTCTGTCATTTTCGCACTTCATCGGGAAAGGATTTCCCCATTTACTACCTCTGCCAATATACACGTCATACGCAGATTTGCGTAAGTTAACTACCGTAGTCTTTGACATGGGTTCCTCCGTTCAAGTATTTATCAATAGAAATATAAAGCTATCGTGAGACTCAATCAAGAGTCCCACGATTGGTTAGTTGGTTAATTGTTTGATATAAAGTAAACACTGAATATTTTCAGTTGGGTCTGGATCACGAAATTTTGTAAACAACTCGCAACTCATGGTGTCATAAAACGTAACATCGCAATATTTTTCATAGGTGCAGATCAACAGTTTTTTGTAATTTTGCTTGACCGCATGATTACAAACACACTGAAAAAGTTCTGCACCATACTGTTTCCCGCGATGTTTTTTGTCAATCACAATAACTGTTAGTTCACCATCACAAAGTTTGATGAATGGTCGATAGGTATTATAAATCTCGTAGATGTAGAAGATTTTACGATTGTAAAATAACCACACCCAGTAGATTAAAAAATGAAAAACAATGTTCCACCAAAAACGATAACTCGTACCTTTTGAGTAACCAGTAAAACCGATTACATTGTTGTTTTCTGTTTTAACAAATACATATTTAGAAGCCCTGAGGATTTCAAGTAGGTAAAGCCAACTGAAGATATTTGTTGGTTTACCATCGTTCATTGGCCATTGTTCTTTAAGTAAATTCATGCACGCTTTGGCATGTTTGTGGAAACGAAATGCTTGCATTGATATACTCCTAAAGTATTGTCGATCATGCTATCATTGACTTAAGTAAATAAATATGCTTAGACATGACCCACACTCTGTCACTGACAGAGTGTGGGTCACGTGATCATACGGTCTGAAGGATCAGCTTACCATTACCGAAGGTAAATATTCGGCTGCCATCCCAGGTCACAGCGTTGACGACTGAACCAGTGTTGCAGATCTTGTACGCCATCTGGGTGTAGATGGCTTCTGTACGACGAAATGAAACACCAGCCGCGTCATAGTCATCGACCCCACGGTCAACACCCGTGTACAGACCCCATTCGGAGATCTTGGCGTAGGTCAAGTCACCCTTGAACATGATGTTGATGGCTTCGTAAACCTCAGCACCGGAAAGAGCCGCCTTGACTCGCTTGGTGCAGAGCACTTCAGTCATTGCCCCAGAAGTGACACCACTGACATCAGTTGTGCTGGGCACTGGATACAGGTTAGCACTGTTGATTTCATACGCTTGTTCCTGACCGGTGGCCGGGTCAATGCGCACAATGCTGACGCTGTTGTCGATGAATTCCAGCTTCTTCAGGTAGTAGCACCAGTACTGAGCACCATTGAAAGTCTGCTGAACACGCATGCGGTACTGCAGCATCTCTGCCGTGGTCAGGTCTTCATCGATCGGGACACACCTGAATGGGATCGGCTGGTACAGGTCCATTTCATTGGACTTCGGCTGGTAAGGGGTGCCTTGGATTTTGTCACCCGTGTTGTAGAACCCATTGATACCAATCCCAAAGTACCCAAGGCCCGGTGCATCAGCGATGTCCGTAAGCGCTGAATACTTATTGTACTTGGTGTTCAGGGTAGAGTCCGGATATATGGGATACGTCCCCGATATACGGTCTTCCAGATCATTGAGTTCAGCGAAAACAGTTTTCACTGCTCTTTCAGGATACTTCATATTCGTTGTTGCCATTCGTCCAACTCCTACGGGGACTTAAATTATTCAAGTGGACTGATATCCACAAGATCATTGCCTGCTCTCAGAACTGACATGACCGCTTGTGCACCATATATCTGGTAAAGACCAGTAACGGAGAACGCATCATTTTCCAGCTTTTCAGTGGTTGTTGAAGAGAGCATTTGTTGACTGTCATAAAAACACATGTCACTGGTTTCTTTCAGAGTGGGATCACCCTTGATGACCACAGACACACTGTCATCAGTTGGTAGCATTTCTGTCTGTGTGGTGTCATTCAGAGTGGGATGCATTGAGTAATCATCCCGCAAGTCTGCAGGTAACATCTCAATTGCATTCACTTCACAATCACAACCAAGATCATTGATCTCAGTTGTTGAGGTGTCAACATGAGCGCCAGTGGTGACTGATGTGGGCATCAGTGACAAGTACGTCACATCAGTACGATCTGTATCAAGATACGTCAGATCCTGGCTGGTCCAATCGGTGAATAGCTGCTTGATTGATGAGTAGAATGCCGTGTTATCGTAGATTGCACCAGCATACCGCAACAACAATTCTGAATCTTGGATCGGTAATACCTGACCAATCAGGGTGTTGGCGAGCTGATCGTAATAGACCTTGCTTTCTGGCAATTGGTCGTACGCTGAAATCAGTTGCCCGACTCCCTCGTTTTCAGCTAACCACTCTGTATACGGTTTGTTGGTTTGACCAAGGTTAACCGTTTCACGAGCAACCAAGAACTCGTAGAAGTACCACATCGCCCATTGATACGTGAGGTCAGGTTCAGTGGCGGCACTGCGCAGATGTTGAATCATGACATCAAACTGCAACGCCAATGCCTGAATGAAATCCGATACCGATTCATACTTCTGGTCGATCCAAGGAATCTCTTTCAAGATGGTGTTGACCTGAACAATAGTGTCCATGTTGTACTTGAACCCGTTGAACCAGAAGTGGTCAGGTAAGTCCTTCAAGCTTGGTTTGGTCTTCTTGTACGCCAGATCAACTGGGTACCTTTCAGGCAAATATTCTGGGGTGATCCCGAAACGTTTGTAGATGACGTAATGCATCAGGATCAGGGCATTTCCGATTGTCAGTGAAACGGGCAGTGCCGTGTTCTCATCCTTAAAGGTGATCTTGTACTGCAAGTTCCCTTGGGCAAATTGATACATCATGCTGTCAAACAAGAACACTGTCAAGTGTCTCAGATACTGAGTATTAACGATGTACTTCTGGAACTCCAGCAACCGAGTTGGGACCGTGTTCGTGGCAGTTCTTGCGAAGGATGCCGTCATCAACGCTGAATCATCCACAGAGTAGTCCGGGTAGTACCCTTCCTTATATACACGATTCAATATCGTGTCCATGGATTCTTTCGCATTGGTGTTCACCAACTGACTACTGGAGGCAGTCATCGATTTGTATCTGCGAGTGGTTGCCAGCAATGGGTTAGCTGCAGCCACAGTAGAGGTCGTAGCTTCAGATTCGGCGATTGCTACTTGGTAATCGACCACTTCTTCTGACAGGATTTCTGGGATTAGTTCCACGTCATCGTTCGGGTCAGTTGTCTGCTGCATGATGCGTTTACCAACCAAGTGCACACGTAAGTTCTGCAAGAGGTTGTCCGCCAACAAGATCATGTTGGACTTTCGACCACGGTTAGCTTTCAGGTAACGCATGTTGCGATAGAACCAACGAGCTTGGACATCAGTCAGCATGGATTCATACGGGCCAAGACCATTTGCTTCCAAGCGATCCCACACGTGCATGTGGTGAACAGCATAGGTGTCGCAGTTCACCAAACGTTGCTTGATGATGCAACTAAATAACAACAGGTTGACCTTGGCCATGAACACCAGTGGATACTGATCTTCGTAGTTGTAGTCACGAATAAACCAACGATCCCTGACGTACTGCAGACACTGCTGACAAGCTAACAAGATTGATTCCCGTTCATTTTCCCTGAGGAAACTGGGAACTTGATTCACGATCGTCAGCTCATCGGCATTGATGACAGCATCGATATCTTTGCAGGGATAGATGATGTTTTTGATCAGACCAACTTGTGTAGGATATGTCAGACAGAGACGTTTATATGCATCACTGCCCATGGTGTAGAAAGATGCTGTCTTTGGATAGTTGGACCACAGGTCCAAATCGAATGGAACCGGTTCACCAGTTTCTACTGAAAGGACGGTCATGGGCTTATCGAGGAAGCTATACAAACCGCACAAATTGCGATAGTATGGGTTTTCCCGATCATTTGTTATCCGAAAATTCGTATTGTTGTGCACCTGTGTGGCAATGATTTCAGCGAATGGACCAAACTTGATTGTCATGCTTGACAAGTACTGAAGAATTTCTCTTCGGTACAACTCATAGCGAATTGAACTTGCCATAAAAGTGCCTTCCTTAATAATTGGAGATGTCGCATGGCTGAAACACAAAAGAAACATGCAACTGGTAAAGAGCTGCGCAGACGGTTCTTTGATATGTTCGACACCAGTACTGGCCAAGGTGAACAAGCATACACTGATAAATCAGTTTCGCTTGGCCTGACCAAAGAGTACAGTACGAATGAACTGAACATCATGACAAAACGCCAGTTTGTTACACCCAGTAACAATAAGCGTGCGGATCTGACCAGTGTCACCCAAGTCGTTGATGCCATCGGGCAGCCACATCGTGAGATTGTAAACAACATTGCTGATGCTGAACGACTGAAAGCGCTTGACCCGAACATCAAACGGGTCGAGCAGATCGTCGTGTCATCGATCATGTCCCCTAACGATTTGCAGGATGTTGATCCAGAAATCGTGGTGGAGTCAGAAGAGATTCCTGATATCCAGAAAACCAAAATATCAGAACTTCTTACAAAATTTTATTGCGACACGTACAATCTCAGAAAGAAGATGACCAGCTGGGTCAAGGAAGCCCACTTCCGTTCTGGTGCTGGTGTCGGCATGATCTTGCCTGAAGCCACCCTTACTGAGATCATCAATAAGTACGACCCTCAACGGGTCTTCTTGCGCCAGAAGGCAAGTGAAAGTCTGATCAGACACGCTGATGAAAAGAAGCTGTCTACTGAAGAAGCAGCTTACCTGAAGTCAGTTATTTTTTCTGATCAGTTCTATCAGAACGTACTTGGTCATCAGGAGTTCACAGAAGTTCCAAAGGAATTTCTGCCAGCGGCTGGTGCCGAAGGGATCAAGGTTGGACTGCGGCAGTCACCGTTACAATCAGAGAATACTGAGAGTGAGCTTAACACAGAAGATCAGGCGATGGTTGAACAGATCTTCTCTGACCTGATTTCTCTTGATCCACCAGACTTTCATGTAACTGATCTGATTCGAGCCGACCTTCGTCAAGGTGTGGAAAGCATCGCATTGAACTTCAACAAGGCGTTATCTGGCAAAGGTTCTGGTCTACACATTTCTGAAAATGCTGAAGTCCTCAGGTTTGGCCGAGCTTTTCGAAAGAACCAGAAGGACAAACTTGCAGCGAAGATCTCACCTATCTTCGCACAGTTGGATGCAACCAACGAAGAGAAGGATGACGACTTCTACGCTTATCGTGACTTGCCGATCATGGACCTCAGTGGACACATGACTGACTTTTCCGAACAGCAGACATATCCGTTTTACATGGACTTGCCTACTGAAGCCGTCATCCCGGTTTGTGTGCCCGGGACTAAAGATCAACATCTTGGCTACTTCATCCTGGCTGATGCGTATGGTCAACCAATCGAAGCGTCAGCTTATCTGATTGATGCTCCTGGCAACACCATCTCTGGTCGAATTAACACCGCGTATCAAGCCATGTACGGTGAGATGCCCACAAACAGTGGTATCTACGGTGCCCCCGGTGCGGGTTACGGCTTGACCACGATGAAAGCTGCTGACTACAAAAAGAATAGCATTAACAAGATCTTCAACTACGTCTTGGACGAGATGCTCAAGCGTAAGCTTGGAGACATGGGTCTGAACGATGTCACACTTGGTCGGTACAACACAATCGCGCAGTGCATGTTGTATCGCCTTCTGGAGAAGAAACAGACATCACTGGTCTTCGTTCCAGAAAAGTACATCACGTACTTGGCATTCGACTATCATCGAGCTGACGGTACTGGTAAGTCAAGGATTGAAGATATCCTGTACATGGAGTCTTTGAAAGTTTCCTTCTTGACTGCCAACACCATGGCAACAATGAAGTCTGCGGTGCCCGTGAAGAAGCTGAAACTGACCTGTGATGAAAAGCAGATCAACACAACAGCACTTGCTTGGGAAGTAAGAAACGCTGTGGTGCAAAAAGAAAAGTTTTCACCCACAACGTACCCAGCAACTGTCGCTAACCAGATCCTGTCGCAAAACCTGTCAATCGACTTGACTCATCCAAACAGTCAGGGTTTTGCTTACACGGTTGAAGACACTCATCGGGAAATTCCCAAAGCAGATACTGCCTTCCTTGAACAGTTGGACAATGCCACCATCATTGGGTTGGGGGTTGCACCAAGTGCTTTGAGTGAAAGTAGTGAAGTGCAGTTTGCCCGGTCGTTGGCGACAACCAACTTGCATTATGCAAAGAGCATCCGTCAGGACCAGGTGATCGTTGAAGAGATCACCACAACACATGTGCAAAACCATCTGGCATTGAGTAGTGCGCTCATTTACAAGATTGGCAACATCCTCAATTCTGTAGAAGAACATGCTGACGCTGAACTTGAACGCACTGCACCGAAAAAGGACTTGACAGAAGTCAAACCTTCTACTGATGACAAACTGACAACCGTTGGTATGATCAGCCGGAAGATTGATGACAAGACCTTTGCCAAGGTATTGAAAGTCATTGCCAATGTCCATGTGAAGCTCTGTCCGCCAAACGTTGCACCTGACGATACTCAGTACAACATCCTTGGTGATCAGATCAAGCGCATTGGTGAATACGTTGATGCTGTCTATCCTGACGATTACTCCAACTTCGGTGATGAGAAGGTATCGAACCATTACCGGTTGGTTAAGGCACACATGAAGTCAATCCTTTGCAAGGAAGCTGCTGAACAGCTTGGCTTCAATGGCTTGATGACTCAGGTGCCCGACATCATGACTTACTCGCTGGAACACATGAGTGATTTGACGAAACTGTATGGTGTAATGAAAGGCATTTCTGAAACCATCACACGTCAAGTGCAAGCTCGTGAGAAGAAAGCCCCTGAGGACACTCCAGTGGAAGATACCTCTGGTGATACCTCTTCTAGCCCCAAGAACTTCTGGTAACCATACTGACACTGAGGACGGGAAACCGTCCTCAGTGTCTTGTAAACCGTATCAGTTTCTAAGATATATTACCACTTTGATGTTCTATCGTTAACATTTAACCAATGAGGTCCACAATGTGCAATGAAGCTTTGTTGAAAAACTTTGGTAACTTGGTCACCCCAGAAATGTCTGACCGTGAAGCGTACCCACTGATCCTCAAGAAATTGTTGGATACCATGCCGCCTGACGCAAATGTCATGGTTGCGACGTCCGGTGCGCTTAACGAGCTGGTCACCAAGTTCTTTACAGACATTGACCGTGACCAATTCTTCTCGTTTAATGTCCAGTATGCTGACTACCGGACATTGGAAAATGGTGTCTTTGCCGCATTGAACATTAAGATGCCAAGTCTGCGGCAATTGGTTGACCATCTGAAAGCCCACGGGACTTACCGGGCATCGTTCGGCAGTGAAGATGTCCAGATCTCAGTTACCCTGATCACTGAGAATCAAGATCCTCGGTTCTTTGATTTGACAACTGGGATTCTTGGTTTCAAGACCAAAAACATTTTCTGCCGCAATTCCGGAAGTTGGCATGCAACCAAAGTGTTGTACAAGCTCCTGAAGGATTGGCAAATTCATTCTGGTGGCGAGCTTCGGGTGATCACTGATACTGCTGAATGGAATCACCACGAGTATCGTCCGGGCACAGTCTACCATTCTGGGATGGGCTGCACCAACCCTGTATGGGTTGATGCCGATCGCACACGCACATACGAGTAAGCTGGAGAAGCCCATGGAACCGGATTTTTATGACCTAGTTACCAGGCTTACTTTGCAATCAGCATCCGAGTCCGACCAGCGGATTTATTTTGCAAAGGAACTCTTCCGCAACATCCCATCAACGGGTGAAGCATACACTGACATTCTCCGGGTATTGGATTCCTATCTGTTGGACATCGACAAATCTCAATTCTTTGAATTTGAGATCTTGATCGAAACCTTCGACAAAAAGTTTCGACCCCTGGTTTCAAAGTGTCAGCTGTTTGCTCCGGAGGCCAACATAATCCAGTTGGCTTTGGCTGACGGGACCCCCACGTACTTTGTGGGGGTTGGAACTGTTGCGGATTCTTTTCGCACTCGGCAAATCCAAATCCAGTATGCAACGAATCGTCTTTATTTCAAGATTCAGACGAAAAACGTGTTCACTGGATTTATGCGTGAAGCTCACGAACTGCTGCGCATGATCACTGATGATCGTCGTGATCGGTACGAAACAAAAGTTTCTTAACTGTCTAACCAAAAGGTCAACCAGATGAAAAGTTTTCTTGGTGTTCTTACGTTGATGCTGGCAATCTTTTTCCTTGGCCTTGTTACCTGCAATGCAGAAGTCTCCAATGGCTACCGCATGGGCATGCTCAACAAGGTGTCTGACAGCGGCTGGATTGCGAAAAGCACCGAATGCCAGTTGTCGATGGGTGTGGATGGTACGCCCATGGTACTGACGTGGACAACAACCGATGACAAAGGTAAGGTTACCAACCACAAGAACACGATCAACCCTTGGAAGTTTACCTACAAGGGTTCACGCAAGATCGGCGAATTCATCGGCACCTACATGGTGATTCCTTACGAAAAGGAATACTTCCGTAATTGGTTTGCGGAAGACACCCCGTACATTGTGAAAGATTTCTTGCCCATTGAAGAAACTCCGTTGCCTGAAAAGATGGCGACGTCCAAGGAATACGACGCCAAGAAATCCGAAGGTGCGCTTGTCGGGCGCATTGTTCAGGCGTCTTACCATGGCAAAGTCTTTAAGACCTACGAAGCCACAATCCAGGTTGGTATCGGCGGTGGTCAGTATCAGTTCATGACCATGGCTGATGAGGTCATCTACAACTTTGGTGTGGAAGCACTGAAGCGTGGTACACTGCTCAAGATCTCGTATGTGGATCTTGGTGTGATGAACAAGATCACCACCGCCAACAATTCCTACCGGATCACCAAGCTTGAAGTGGTGGAAAAGCCCAAGTTTTAATCACTGCAGTGGGGTGGAATATTCCACCCCACTGTTTGAAAGGAGATGAGTATGGTTGCTGAAATGTCCAAGAAGTTACAGCAAGTGTTGTTTGATTATGACAAGATCAATGCAAAGAATTTCATGGAAGCTCTGGATAACTTACATCACTTGGACCGTGACAAGACTTTCGAGTTTGTTGTTGGTCTGCGTGACCTCTATCTGGTTTTTGAACTGATGCATTCATCCGACCTCTTTCCTGTCCAGTACGGCTATGAAATTGAGGACATGATCACCACGGGCAAAACCTTTTCACAATCCTCCCCCGTCCTCAAAGATGGCCGAGTAGCCAAAGTTGAAGTCCGTCTGATTGGTGATATTGTTTATACAACAACCACCAACATGTTCGGACGACGGGGGTCAACGTTCATCTGGTTAAAAGAAATCCTCGAACGCGCTCGAATTGCTGAGCTGAATATGAATTTTGACTTTGCATCCATTAATGATGGAGGGCAGACCGAACAAAGCTGAGGTAGCAAATGGGCAAACCCCGTATTATTGGTGTTCACGACGGCCCGATGCACAGTGATGAAGTATTCGCTGTTGCGGCGTTGTCGATGATCATGGACGTGGATATCGTGCGTACACGAGATCCTGAAATTTTGAAAACCTGTGACATGCGTGTGGACGTCGGGGATAACTACAATCACCAGACGAAGGATTATGACCACCACATGCAGTGGTTCAATGTCAGACACCAGAGACCATTCAAAAAGTACGTTGATGGGAAACCAAAAGAGTTCCCCGATGGACCTCTCAGGAGTGGCTTCGGGTTGATCTGGCTGCATTATGGTAAAGACATTATCATGAAGATCCTGACTGAGGTGTACACACCAGAACAGTACTGCACCTTTGAAGAGTCAGACTTCTTCGACTTGTTTGACGCTGTTGACAATGGCATCGTTGCCTACATAGATGCCTGCGACAATGGTGAGCAAAAGAAATTCTTGTTGAATGTCTCCCCATTCAGAAATTCAGACATCACCAAGATTGTTGCCATCTTCAACCCAACCATTCAGGAGCAACGCTGCTGGACGGATGCAAACACATCTGAAGCCAACTATCATGGCCAGTTCATGGCCGCGATGAACATCGCTAGATTGCTTCTCCGTCGCGAAATTGTTTCCCAGTCAGAGCTGTTGTATTTTCGCCGGCCTTTCATGAAACTCATCGCCAACATGGGCCAGAACGAACAGATCCTTGTATTGGATCAGTACATTCCCTGGTCATACGCCTACGGCCGCGCTGGTAGCGCTACTAATGGTGTGGAGATGATTGTTTATCCTGCGTCGAATGGTAACTGGATGTGTCAAACTCCGTATTACTATTTCAGGCGGGATAGCCAGACGTACCCTGCCGTGATGAAAGACGGGTCGCAACGACAGTACAAACATCAGGCTCCGGTGGAAATATGTGGTCTCAGAGACCAAGCTCTCTGTGATGCGACGGGCATTGCTGATCTGAATTTTGTCCACAAAGGTGGGCACCTCGGTGCAGCAAAAACTAAAGAAGCAGCAATTGCTTTAGCGCAGTACTTTATTGATCATAGTCGACAATAAGGAGTGAGCTGTGGCAATCTTCAAGTGTCGGAAGAAAATCCCCGATACTTCTGAAGTAACGGTTTGGTATGGCATCACGTTCAAAGGCGATGAGTTAATCATCGCACTCACTGATCTGAAAGAGATGTTTGGGGAAGAGCTCTGGTGTGAGCTTGATCCTTGCGGAAAGTGTAAAATCTGCGGCAAGCATCCTTTCCTGGAATTGACTCCGATTGAGTTTGACAAACGAGAATCTGTGTTTATCTTTTCCTCAAAGCTGAATAGCCCAAGACAACAGGACGTCGTCGTTAGGAAACAATTGACAAAGGCAGTTTCTCGTGAACAAACGCATTCGTAAAAAGTGGAATCGAGATCCAGATATTGAACAGTTGGCGCACGTCGTTGAACAACAAAGCCAACTCATCGGAAACATCTTGACTCTACTTGAAAGGCAAACACAAAACGTAATGAAGCTCGAACAGATCTTGATTATGTTCGATCCGAGATTAACCACAGCCGTCGAAACCGAACGACTTCAGTGACAGCATGTCCTCACTACCTCAAAAGGGTAGTGAGGACATTATTGATATTGCGTTATTTTTTCTTTGCCACTCTGAGGACGGTTTCCCGTCCTCAGAGCACCCATTGTAAACCACCAAAGTCACATGGATGAGATAGCCAAGGAACTATCTCAGCAAACCGGTAATCAAACACAAACGGAGTAGATTAGAAAACAGTAGTCATCTAATATACTACCATAGGGAGCAATGCTCCCTATGGTAGGTCAAGGTTAGAACGTGCTTGTGGAATCAGAAGTGATACCAAAGTCGTTAGTTGCTTCCTGGACAAGACCATTATTCGTGGCTTCATCCACCCAGCCCTTGGCGCCGTAATCGATGATGTTCGAGCTGATGCCGTTATAGGTCAGCGCGTAATCAAGGTTCGGCTTGTGAGCATTGATTGAGTTAAGCACCAGACGACCGAGTTCACGAGTGTTCTCGTTGTGGGTGATCACACCCTTGTACGTCACAGTACGCTTGGCAAGTTCGGTCGCACCGATGGTACGCTTCATGCCAAGGTTACCTGTTTCGGTAGGCACGATATTCGTGATGACAGCAGCTTCGACCAGACGATTGCTCAGACCGGTCGGGTCAGGCTGGATCACGAGCCAAGAAGAAGTGAAGGTCGACCACACCCATTGTTCCATTGCATCACCGTACAGCGCTGAGAGCAGCGAAGCACAAGTGTCAGGATGATTGATGTGTTTCAACCACAGATAGTTCAGGTTCCAGAACAGGTTGCCTGTGATATCGTCGACCGTGACCGACGGGTTCACAGGGTTACGCTTGGTCTGCAGAGGCATCGAAGCAGACTGACCGTCATGGCCGATCTGGGTGTCATCGAATTCCTCGGTGTAACCGATATCGATGCCGTCGATGGACTTTGCATGCAGTTCGATCATCGCCTTGTAGGTCTGTTGGACCTTCGGGAAACGATCCCACATTCGTGGCTGTTGCAGCACGAAGACGTGAGCGCAGTTCAGTGCCAGAGGTGTCGCACCATCCATCTGGGTGATACGAGGACCAAAACCGAGCTGACCACCTTTCTGAATGTTACCAACCGGGACAAACCGAGGGTTGCCGAATTGGCCAACGTTGTTAAACAGAAGGGAATCAACACCGTTGTTATCTGTGGCGGTCGACTGGCCATTGCTAATGGAATAGTTGTCAAACTGAGTTGCCATGATTCATTACCCCGCAGTCGACGTAGAAGTGGTCGTGGTTTCGGAACGGCCCCTTGCCACGATGGTGTAGTTCCATGTACGCTTGGGATAATCGCCTTCGAGTCCGATCTCGATCGAGACGGTGTCGTGGTTGGATTGATCTTCCGCTGACAGGTACACACGAGAAGTCACAGTGTACAGTGAGCCAAAGGCCTTGTAACCGTAACTGTTGATTTCCTTTTGGACCTTGTCCGCCAACGCCAAGAAGGGCATCTTGCGGCTGACGTTTTCGGTCCAGACAAAGTCGGCGATGTACTTCAGGTAGATACAAGCATCCGTGAATTCATCGTCCGACAGCAGAGACGTGGTGTCCTTGTAGATCGAACGGATCGACGGCATGAACTTGGAATTCATGGTCTTGTACTGCATGTAGTTTGCAGCGCCGTCCCACAGCAGTTGCTTCTGCGTCTGGCTGTAAGGAATGAAGTTGACCTCACGATAGATGTCAACGATGTTCTGCGGGCTAGCCGCCCAACTACCCTTAATGTAGGTAGCATTGTGGAATGTCGAACGACGTTCCGCAGCCCAGAAGGTCATCGGGATGATGGTCTTCACGCTGGTGTCATTGACATAACCAGCCTGAGCAAAGATCGTGGCACGAAGAGCATCCGTACCGTAGAGCTCTGATTCAGGAGTGATCGCACAGCGAGCACGGATAGCCGCTGCCACTGAGACAGCTTCGTCCATGTTGTACAGACCACGGTTGCAGTCCTGCGCGGCCATGACGATCTTGCAGTACCCCTGCACACCCATGAAGTCAGCCATCGCAAACTTGGTCTGCAGACTGTAGCCAGGGTCATAGATGTGGGTCAGAGGATACCGGAAGCGGTCGCCGAGTTCAGGGTACTTGCGCAGTGACAAGATCTGACGGATACCGTCTTCGAAGGCTTCATCAGAGAGGTCACCGTCGTCACCACCACTGAGGTAGATGAGTGACAGGTTGGACAGGCTGATGTGGTTCGGGTCAGACTCATCCAGAATGGCATGGTAGTAAGGATTACCGTCCATGTTTTTCATGGAAGCAATGTTCACCATCCAACCGGTGGTCAGATTGGCGTCATTGGTTTCGTATGACCGAATCAGGTTGCCGATGGTTTCGATGTTTTCACTGTAGAAGTGAACATCGAACGGCAGGAGGTACTCTTCAGTGACCTCGTTGTAGAAGAGACGCAGCAGCGTGTCTTCAGCAGAGATACGACGGTTGGTGTACGGGTCAAGCTGGTTGGGACGCATGACCATCTGGTTCAGGCGAGCTTCATACTTGTCCACGATTTCCGTAGCAGTGCTGCTGTTGTAGGGCTGTTCCATAGGAACGAATGACCACAACAGTGACTGGGTGGCTTCTACCAGATCACCGGTCTGCTTGTTCAGATCGATGTACAGTTTCATGCCGGCACGGTTGCCCATGTCGCAAGGGTCTTTGTAGACCACACCAGCGATGGGGTAGATCTTGGTTTGGACATCACCATTGGTGACTGTCTTCACGGGGATCTTGTCGTAGCCGGTGAGCAGTTCGTCAGCAGTCATCTTGCGAACAAGATACTTGACGGAGACACCTTTCTCTTTGATCACCTGACCAGCGTTGTCCGTCAGAGGAATGAGTTCCCCGGACAGCTCGTCATAAACGTAGCGACCTTCGTCGTCACGACGGTATTGGATGATGGGCACGTCTGTCTTGACATGCGCTTCCACCACAGCCGTCGCCTTCTGAGCATTCGGTGGAATCACACGCATGACGAAGCAGGACTGATGGTTGAGGATGGCTTGCGTCAGATAGAACTGCTCGCCACGCCAGTATTTCTCAAACTGGTCAAAAGACTGGCCGCCGTATTTGGCAACTACTTCTTGACCATTGCCCCAGAATGGTTTGTCATCGCCCTTCGCTGCACGCAAAAAGACCAGAGGCTTGTGCAAAGGCAGTTCAAGGTTTCTGACGCGTTGCCCAGCAGATTCGTCTTTGATATTGACTGTATCATGCGGATGGGTATAGGTTACGAGAGGCATTTTGCACTCCTGATAGAGATGATCCTTTGAAGAGATGATAGCTGACTATGAAGTATATCACTCCACTCTGAAGCTATCGTATGGCGTAAATCCTGGTAGACCAGTTTAGCGCCCACATTCAGCAAGTAAAGTTCACACAAGTAAGGAGCGGTGTGCATGAAGCGCATGTTCAAGTATATCACGAATACCAGGATAGCCCAGCAACTCAATCTGCAACAATCAATGAAGATCGTTGTTGAGTACCTTGCAGGTAACCGTAACGTGATAGCAAATCCGGAAGATTTGACTTCAATATTTTCCACTCGATCCTTCACTTCCACACCGATCTCGATGTTCTTCGACAAATGTGTGGTTAGCCAACACTTGAATGAGTTTGCAACAATTGCAGATCCGTCAAGGTCGGTTATTGAAGGAATCCCTGACGCTCTCACGATGCCTTCTTGTGTCATCGATCTTGAGCAAACTCCTTCAGGTGAAGTCCTGAGCGGTTATAAGGAATTGCATCGCAAAATCGTGCTGAACATTACGAACCTCGTAAAACGCACCAATGCGGGTTTACAAGTTTCTGCCCTGCACGAATTGCATAGCATGTACACAAAGGCACTGCTGGTGCGCAGTTATTTTCGTTCTGGGTCAAACCAGTGGCTGTCACCAATCATGCAACAGTTTGTGATCAGAACGTATGCTCAGTTTATTGGCTCGATCATTGCGAACCAAGCCAACCTGAACATTGCTGAATCCAATCAGGTTGCCAGTATCTTTGCGTTGTACATGTGTCAGATGCTTTCTGATGACCGCAGCAACCTGACTGTGCCACCACAGTTCTTGAACTTGACCTTCTTGGGCAATCGCAGTGACCTTCTGTACATCACAGAGGAATGCAGTGACTACACAAAAGATGGTCTTGATCTTCAGAAGTGTTGTGAGCTTGTTGCCAAGTTTGGCCCTGCTCGACTGAGCGATTATTCAATTGACGTGTTCTACCGTCATTGCTCCACCCTTGGACCTTACAACGATGCGATCAGTACCTACATGGCTTTTGATTACCCACCCTATTGGGTTTGGTTGATCTTGATGTCTTTGTCAGGTGCACAGATGGGTCGCATGAGCAAACTCCTGCAACAGTTTAACCTGAAGCAAGCAGGGATGAAGTTTGCACACGACCTGATGGCATATCCTTCTCTTGTTGAACGCTAGTTGAATGTCCATCTCCAGTGGGATATCCCACTGGAGATGGTTGAATGTTTACAGATATATTACGTTTTTAGTGATTCACAACAATATCTCCGAAGGAGAACGAACGATGTACAAACACAAAGTCATTCGGTCACTCAAATCTGGAATTAATAAGGTCTCATACGCAAACCGGCAATACGTTAATGCGTTGATTAGTCAACTCAATCAAGCGACTACGTATCACCTTGGGAAAATTCCATTGGAAGGAATTTTCTTTCAAACTTTTATCAAAGAAGCAAAACACAGAACAACCATTGAAAATGAAGCGATTGACTTGTTTGAACAGAAACAGAAAATCAGTCGTGAACTTCGTCTGTCATACCAGAAAAGTACCAGAGAACTGGCTGACTGGTTTCCAGAATCACCTTTAGAAAAACCAATTTATCTTGAGGTGATCATTGATGCAATCAATTTGTTTGAACAATTCTCAATAGACCCAATTCCGCAAAATAGTAAAATTCGTCGATCAACAGTATACTGCGGAATTTTAATTTGGTCTGATGGAGATGACAATTTGATTGAAGACAACAAAGTCATCAACATTCAAGTATTACCAATGTTTACAATGAATGGTGATTCTTTTCGTGAGAATCACGACGTTGTCATTGGGCTGTACTCGACAAAGCTGCTGCTCACCAAACAACCCAAGGCGCATTTTGATGAAGATCTTAACCTTCAGATAGATGTGTTAAAAATGCACAGTCCGCATTTTGATCACTTTGTTGATACATTGATCGACCGAGTACAAAAAAGCGGTGGAACGTTGGTTGTTGAACGAACCCTTGATTTTGACTGGACTCTTGAACTACACGGTTTAACCACCTCGAACATTGGGTTACTACCATTGGTAGTTGAACTGGATCAGCAAATTGATCACAATTCGGAAGATTATCTTCGTTGCATGAAGGACATCTGCGACGCATTGGATTTAGACACTGGTCGGATCATTGATGTTGTCTGCAGTAAGATGAAACTGATCCCTGGGTTATTTGGGGACAGTCCCCAATTCATCACTGTTTCAAATGGGCTAAAGGTAAAAAGCCAGCTTAACAGTTTGGTGACAAGAGTCCAAGAACAGTTTGCAACGGAAATCGCAGGAGTCTTCTTTAAACTCCTCAACTGCAAGAATGTCACGACTGAAGTCGTTAGATCAAACGTGACTACTACTCCTAACAAACAAACACATAAAACCCAGCCAAAATCAATGAAAGTTGGATCGGAAGAATACCACGTCATCAAAATGGTACTTCCGAAAACTAAAATCAAGTACATTGGTGGAAAACGAGTGACGACTAGCCGAGATAAACAAGAGACAACCAAGATCTCGTTTCGGTCGGGTCACTTTAAAACCTTTACCAAAGAAAAACCTCTTTTCGGTAAAGCAGTCGGAACATTTTGGTGGCAACCGATTGTGAAAACCAATAAAGAGGTAGTATATAACGTCTCCGTTAATGAAAAGAAAGCGGCTGATGTTATTTCTACTAATTAACCTTAACCCAAACACCGGAGAGTTTCATGGCAGTGCATCACATCTCAAACAAAATTCATGGGGCGGTTCTTGATCTGATCAATATGAAAGCATCCTTCAAAGTGGGTGACTTCTACTATTGTGAAGACATCACAATTGTTGACGCCAATCCTGTTCCTGATGAACCAGTACTTAAGCTGGATTTCAGTATTGGTGGTGAGCCATCGCCCATGCTTTGTCGTGTTCAGTCTGTCAGGTCCCTTAATGGGATTGAACAGCTCACTGATAAAGTAGTCAAGAAAACATACCTTGGGATGCTTGCAGAAACTGAGCGTCTTGCTGGTACATCTATCCCGTGCATCAACAAACCGGCTGAAGTTTATGGCGCGCAGTGTGCGTCCAAAGCAGTCATTGCCAAAGCCACCTCAGTTGTGCTGTACATGTGCAACGGTGAAGTTACGGCGAACATGAACATCAAGACGCCGTACACGGAACACCATCTCACGGGCATCAAGGTGGCAAACCTTGAAATCTTGCGGGATCATTTGTACATCATCCCGGTGGTAGTTGATGACATCACATCGAGAGTTTGGTTTGATGTTACCACAATGGTGACCGACCACAACTGCGATGATGAATTCATCGACCAGATCACCCCTGGCAAAAGTACTGAGTTCCGGGAAAGGCTGGTCGACCTGATCATGAATTTCTCGGATGAACACGCCGAAAGAAATGGTAGGTAAAACTACCGTCGATCAGAAAAAATAATCAGGAGGTTTAGATGAGCATTATGGCAGTTAACCTTGCAAGCAATGTTGAAATTAATTTTGCTGCTGGCACAATTTCGTTGTTCAACAAAGCGGAAGCTCACCTGGTGAAGGATGCAAAAATCCTGAGCTATTTTCGAGTCGGTGCCTCTCGTGGAATAGTGGTGCAGCCTTTTGAAGATAGTGAGGCGGAAGCCAAGTTTATTATTCCGGAAGAAATTGCGATCATGCATGACCCTGAGAACTATCCGGAGGAGTGGATCTACCCCAGAAACAAGTTTGAGTTCTCACCTGGTTCTTGGGATTCCATGGTCATCATGCACATTGTTGATGTTAATGTGCACTCGGTCAACGGCGGCGAGTTTGACATCTCCTTCGAAGGTAATGGTCATCTCTATCCCAAAGTCACTTGCACGGGTGCAATGATCAACGGAGAGACCCTTTTCTTCATCCCGAAGAGACACCGCTATGAAAAGCCCAGTCTCTTGATGGTTTATTCTCTGGTCGCTGAGCAGGAGAAAAGTCTCTTGGAGCAGTTGCAAGTTCCTGATCTGGTGAAAACAGAATTGCTCCATCGATGGAAGCTCAAGCAGGAAGAACTTGACCTAAGCTACACTCAGGTGGATAACCCTGAAGAGGCAAAAGCTGATGAGTGACATGACCGCTTTTGAAAAGCATTTGTCAGGCAAGATCATCAGCATCTATGATGTTGAGATTACCGTGGTGCAACGTGATCATTTCTTTGCGACGTTCACACATCACGATCACATTTACAGTTCGGTGGAGTGCAAACATTTGTTCATGCGTGGAGATCTTCTCTACCTTGTTCCAATAACGTCATCCACTCCAACCGATCCGGTCTTTGAAGCGAAGCATTTGCTTTCAACTCAAAGCAAAGGGATCATTGATCAGTTGGCTTACCCTGCGCAACTGAAAGAACGAATCAAGAACATGATCGAGCATCAGTTGTATTAGGTTTCTAAATGACATCACACAGCTGGAGGGATGCCCCTCCAGCTGTGTTTCTTATGATATTTATTTTTTGTCAGTAAACCACGAATATTGTGTGGTCTTTTAGTCTAATCTATCTAAGAGGTATATCCATGGCTACTTCCGTATCCAACGTCTCTTCAGAAAAAGAGCAGATGATCGCTGCTAACATCAATTTGTACCTCTTTCAAAACGTTTGGAATGAGACACAGCGGTCGCTTCGGAATAACATTCTTCCACAATTGCTAAACACCCGAACGTACAACGGGTCGGTGATGCTGTATGGCAATTCAACACCGTTGCCGAACGATACTGATTCTTTCTATCTGTTTGCGGTTGCCAGAAGTGCTGCACCTGGTCTTCAATGGCCAAAGCGATTGGTCAATGCTTGGGTCTCCACTCAGGACTTGATCAATGAAGACAATATCTTGCTTGACACCTATCACATTCATGGAAAGATGTTGAACAAGAAGGACGTCTATGTGTACAAACTGCCCAATGAATACGGATTCATCGTGGCCGTGAACAAGAAGATGTCTGCAAAGATCATCCCTCACACAGAGATGACCAACATTCGATTTACTGTCTACTATGATCCGGATATCCCGAATAACATCTACGTCACTGGCTACACTGTTCCCACCACGGATGGTAGCTTTGTCGTCAGATCAGAAATCTGGAATAAATACCAGTCATACAAAACGGTGCCCGTTGGGGGCAATGTCCCTACCGTGATGATGTTTATTAATGGTGTCGAAACTGTTCCAGTGGATATGACATCCATCCCCACTGGTTCAATTGTTGACATCCACGCTGACTACAACGTCACTTGTGACATTACGATCGACTTGTCAAATCCAGTGTTGAATGCTGCATTCTTCAGTGACATGGATAAAGTGTACAAACAGATCGTGCACATCCCCAAGTTGAACAATCCGAACCATTACGTCATGACCCACAATGCCATGGAGATCTACGTCAGGAAACGCAATCCTGAGGCAGATGGAACATATCAAGGTCTCTATCTCCATCGGTGTGCTGAACGGTCAGTGACTCAGATCACACATCAAGACATCGGTATCCCCTTGTACATCTTGGATGCATATCGGGATTACCTTGGGACATCTGAAATCGTTCTGCATGTTTACTGGCGGCAACATGATGCTCCGAATGTCCTAATCAGAGACAAGAACTACATCGACCTCTTGTACTACAATTCTCATATTGACCAAGAGATCATCGGTTACCTGTCAGGGCAACACCAATGGTCAGAGGCATTGCCATTTTGGAAAGCCTCAAACCTTGAGCAGTCAGAGTACATCAAGATGTTCTTTGACATCCCTGACACGGTGACTCCGAGCAACATGACGTATTACATTGAGGCTCTCGGTTATTATAACGTCATGTGTTTGCTCTGCAAGCACATTCACCGAACCAAGATCACTGACTGGTATCAAGGTGGGTATTCCTTCCCTAAACCATTGGTGTATCAAGGTGCTCCAGTAGCTGCGTTGGTCTACGGAGATGGGAAGAAACTCCCTGAGGCACAGGTCACTGTCAAGAATGATGATGACTTTTACGCAACCATTGCAGTGCCCACTGCTACTCCAATTGGGACTGACATCGCAGTAGAGATGTACCTTGATGGCAACAAGAAAGTGTACGGAATCACACCTGATGTTGGCTCAACACTTTTGGTGATTCCACCTACAGAGTACATCATCGTTGAAGAAGTTGATTGTCCTGTGGAGACCAACCAATACGATCAGACATCAACAAAAGGATACATTGAGTTCACCAAATTCGCAGGGAACATCGTCAAGACGACTTTGCCCGATGGGAACTATCAGTTGTCCTTTGGTCCTTCGATGTTTGGCCGTCGGTTCTTTGTCATGCCGAAACCAAGAGTTCGGTATTGGTCAACCACTGACAACCCAGAAGACTTTGACATCCAAACAAAGATGGAAAACGGTGACCCCTTGTTCTTCCCGTTGAGAACCAAGGTCGGTTACCGTTTTGTCAATAACGTCCTGACGTATGTTGATGAGTACATTCCTGAATGGGAAACCTCAGCAATGTTAGTCTTCTTGAACGGACGTTACCTGATCAGAGACCTTGACTACACGATCCAAGATGTCAAGAATTACAATGGTCAAACAGCCATGAAGATCCTTGTCATCCAAAACTTATCGTACCTTGAAACGACTGGTAACAATCTTGAGGTGTACAGTACCTCAGCATCAATCGAAAATTGTGAACGCGGTTATGTGAGTGACCGCAGAGATCTGGATGCTCTCACTGGTGGTTCTGAGTTGGAGGATGCTCCCATCATTATTGCTGGTGTGATGACAGACAACCGGACGTTCATTTATAACCCCAGTACCACAATGATCCATGTGAATGGGTACTTTAGCCCAGCCATTGTTCATGGCAATAGCTTGAGCATGGACCCCACATGGTTGCGACCATGGAGTACTGGTCAGGCAATCGAGGTCAAAACAGCTGTGCCGTATTTCATCAGTGACTATCTGAAGAAGTACCACAGCAATGACGACTTTGAACGGATTGAGCTACTGAATAAATACTTCTACAACCGTGACCTTCGACTGCCTAGCAAGATCGTCATCAGTCAATCGCACTTACTGTACTCAGTTTACACTGCGACAGTACTGCGTGATGTGTTGCAGAAGAAGAACTTGCAGCTGTCGCTTGATCCAGATACCCGAAGGATGTACGACCAACTTACGTCTTATGCGTATCTGAAGGACATGGATCTGGTCACCAATGTCAAGGTCGATCTGACTTATGTTGATGGGTATCCCCATTACAAACAGTTGGTTGCCCCTGACAAGGTGACGTATGATTTGCTGTATGCTCTGATGCGAATTACCATGCCAGCAGACGACATCATCTCTGACAAAAAAGATATCAACTTGGTTTCCCCGTAATCACCAGTACTCCAGTGGGATATCCCACTGGAGTACTGTGAATGAACTTTTTCTCAGTCCTATATTACACAGTAGTTTCCTCATGGAAAACTTTCACTTGTAACGGAGGACTACTTGTATGTTAGGAATTGATCGACCATTCGAGCTGAGTGATCCTATATTTAGATCACTCAGCAGGGAAGAAGTGTATTTTGATACCCAGTGGTGCGACACTGAAACACAATGCACATTGGGAACTTGCCAGGTTGGAGACTTAGTTCTGCTCTCCAACTACGGTCTCAAAGTTTTCGAAGATAAGTTCTTCGAAGCAAACATGTATCCAGATGCTCCGATGAGAATCATTAAGATGATTGCTTGTCGACCAAAGCATCTGGATGATCCACCACGTTGTTGGTGTCGTTGCGAACACCCATCTGGTCATGTTGTTAATTGTTCATTGGAACACCTCTCACCATTCAAAGTGAGTACGTATGCTTAGTTATCCCGTAGTGGAGCAGAGATCGATCTACTCCACTACAAAGTAATTTTCTTTATCTTATCAGAGTTGAGTCGCTTAAAGCTTGATACTTACCACATCAACGTAACCGGAGGTTACAAATGGTTATTGAAAAGAAGGTTAATGCCCCGATCTGTCTTGACTTGCACAAAGATCGGCATCTTCTTGTCACCAAGATACATGTCCTGCAGATTTCGAATGGAAGTAAGGTCCTTTTGAATCAGTTTGGAATGAATGTCCTGCGTGACTACTACCGAGACAATTCGACTCTGCAGAATCCAATCCTTGATCCATGTCAGTTGTTCACAGTGGAGTCAATTCATCTCGATCCGCTGGATGCTGATCAACTGGCCAACCCTATTGTCAGAAACGACGGTAAATTGCAGTATGGTTACGCTGTGATCTCCGCCAATCCATTTGGTCAGAATTTTGAACTCACAATCAACTTGGCATGCATTGATCCAGCGGCGGTGCACAATGTTGAACAGCATTACTACGTGATCGGCACCAGAAATACCCTTGTTGGGCATTACGCATATGTCGGTCGAGAATGCTGCGCTCCGTATTGCCGTCATCTTCAACTGGCAACAAGGTTTGCTACGTTTAAAGATGCTGTTGAGTTTTTACGTAAGAACTCAAAGGACCCTGTACAACTTTCACCCAGCAAATCTTCTAACGTGGAGGCTGGTGGCTCACCACGATTAGGGCGCAACGGGCTTGCATACTACCATTTCGGTGATAGCATTGAAGAAGGAACTTTTGAAATACTTGAGGTCCACACAAGCTTGGACCTCATCAAGTGTTTCAATGAATCCGACTTTGTCGAAGACAAACACCGATTTCAGCAGATGCTGAAGTAGAAAACTAACTCGTTGAACATTCAGAACTTCTGGCAATGTCTCTTGGAGGAAACATGGAAACTGTTAATATCAATATTGAGCTTGATCGTGAGCTGCTTGCCAGCTGGAACCATGTCTTGCAGATCAGCCCTGGTCGCAAGGTCATCTTGAACAAGATTGGCCGTGACCAGATGGATATGCATTTTGCCAATGCCTTGTCACCGCATCATCAGTGGTTTGACCCTGAAACGATTTTCATGGTTCAATCCATGAACGTCCCTGAAATCCAGAAGGACCAGCGTCTTAAGCAGTCTGGTTACAAAGAAGGGGACTTGCGGTTTGGTCATGTCAATCTGATCGGCACTTATAAAAACATGACCATCCACCTGCAGATCAACATCGCTGGTGTGGAGCCAGTCGAACGGCATTGCGTTGAGCGGTGTCAGTACGTGATCGGCTGGCGCAATGCTGATGCTGGATGCTACACCTACCTTGGTGGCGGTCATGCGCGTCATCCGTCTTTTACAGTTGACATCATGGGAGCTTACTTCTTCAGCACCGCGACGTCTGCTTTGGAATACAGTCATCAATGTGCCGACTTGAAGGACCAGGTGATTGAGATCATCGAGGTCATTTCCAAAAGCAATGTGGTCATCGTTGCTGACCCCAAGCTCACGGAATTGAACAACATTTAAACCAGATTTTGGAGGGCAACATGGAATTTAAAGCTACTGAAGAGCAGGTGTGGGAAATCATGACCAATGCCATCAACGCCAGCAGTCCTGCTGGCATGGGCTTCTTCCACTTTGAAAACAAAGACTACACCGTGGAAGAAGTCAAAGCCAACCTGGCGGTAGACGGTTACGGCCGTCCGCAGAAAAACGAAGTCTACGCCGACTACTTTGCCGGCCGCATGGTGAAGCTCAACATCCGTCGGGTGAGCGATGGCGTCTGGGGAATGAATGACGAGTTCCGCGACGACTATCAGAGCTTCTGCCACAAATACCCCACACCGCTGGATCTGATCGCCTCTGTTTCTGGTGTTGACCTGGTTTAACCTTTAACCAAAAGTGAGCAAACTCATGTCTTATTGTGAAGCTGACAAATTGTCTCTTGAAGCCAAGAACGTCCTGATCGGTCACCGTCTCCGCTTGAATGGTGCCAATGGTATTAACTTTACCCTCAACGGCATGCCCGGGCTGTGGATGTCTGAAATCGACATCACCTTCCAGCTTCCCGATGAAGTGGAAGGCGAACAATCCCGCCGCAGCTATCTGGCGAACGCGCTGATGTGCATCAACGTGGTACCGTACGAAAACCAGTCGCCGTTTGAACACGGCACTGACAAGATCAAGAAAGCCTTGGTCGATATCGCCACGACCATCCGTGACGACGAAGAATTCCGTTTCACGGACAACTACTGCTGGACCATCAGTGGGCATTTCCCGCTTGAAAACGAATTCGCCATCCAACGGGCTGCCCCGGATTTCTTCGGCACAGTACTGCTTACCCCGGTCTTCCGCAGCGGTGACCCTGTCACACACACGATCTCACTCGACGACTAACGGCATCTGGTACCCGGGGAAATTCCCCGGGTACCAGGATTAAGTAAAGATCAGATTACTTTTGATGAGAATCGAATAATGCATGGTTCTCGTTAAAGAAGGAGCACTATGGTGACAATCTTTGAGTACATGGTTACTGAAACGTCCCCAACTTGTGTCGGTTATTTGATTGAACTGGTTTCGAAACAGAAAAAAGTTCGGTTCCGTCATGAGAAGTTTATGCAGGTTCATGATGGTGGTTCCACAGTTGAGCTCATGTGTGCTAGTCCAAAGTCAGTCCAGACCATTAAAGGATTGTGCAATGAGCTTGATTGTGAACTTGGTGAGGTTGAATTTTCTCACCACGATGGCTATACTGAAATCGCCGAATTTGTGGCGCAATGGCCGAAATTTGTTGAGTTGATAATTCAAACAGTCGCTGGGCAATCACTGGACTTCCGTCGGCAAGCAACCTTCAGTGCGAACATCTTGTCTAAGAAAACTCCGGATACGGTTTACTCCGTCTTAGTAGATTCCATCTACGTCACAATTAAACCGATCTTCGATATCGTCGCACATCCACTTGGTCAGCAGAGTTGCGAACTTACTCGCAATTGCAAATGTTGTGATCGCCGGTTCACTCCCAAAAACCGAAAAGGGGTTTATTGCTCAGACAAGTGTCGTCTTAAGGATTATCGTCAAAATCACTCACGGAGTAAAAATGAAGACGAAAATTAACGCGTACTGTCCGGAATGTCACGTGTCCATTGGCATGCCTCATTTGGATGGTTGTGACATTGCTCAGTGTCACAACTGCGGTGGTCAGCGACTCACTTGTCAGTGTGAAGATTCTGGCACGGATGTTTGGACTGGGTATTCCCCTGGTGTTAAAGAAGCAGAAGAGTATCACTTCTTCTGTAAAATTGGAAAAATCTCAGTTGGGTTGGGAGCAATTCATGTTCCGGTTGCTTGTCCGTTTGACGACCCTGATGCCGAAGCTGATGTCAACCAAATGAAACGAAGTTGCGTTTGGGACAAAGACAAGAAACGTTTCATTAAACCGGTCTAACCGGATAAAGGGGGTTGAAATACCCCCTTTATTTTTTTGGAGTAGACATGTGGTATCCATCAAACACGATTGCTGGTTTCTTTGGTCCATACAGATTCTTATCAAACTTTTATGCGGCACCACAATACACCGATGGTGTTTGGTGGCCAACAAACGAACATTACTTTCAGTTCAGGAAAGCAACAACTGATCTGGAATATTGGAAAGCGGAGATCCTGAAGAAAGAAAACGCCTCATGGGCGAAACACATTGGTTGTTACAAGATACCAATTCCAAGTAATTGGGCAGACATCAAAGACGACTGTATGATTGAAGGATTGTACCGTAAGTTTAAAATCCCACGACTTCGGCAACTTTTGATTGATACTGCCCCACTTATTCTTATTGAAGAAAACAATTGGAATGATACCTATTGGGGCATGTGTCGTGGAAAAGGGCTTAATCGATTAGGTGAACTCTTGATGGAAGTCAGAGAAAATATACTCATGCAAGGAACCCACGATGAAGAGCACGAGGAAGCATCCAAGTATCACGATTTTTCCGCTGATGGATTTTGATTTTGATAATCCAAAGATTTCTTCCAAACTTCAGGAATGGAGACAAGAACTTGATGGTGTTGATACCGAACTGACACTTGAAGAACTGAAACAGTGGAATGGTGTCAACATCATCGCACACAACAAACAGCACATCGGTTGTGTTGGTTTGGTTGATGCTTTGCATGCCAATGAAGTTCAGTACCTCCACGGATTCGTGATCGACAAAAAATATCGTCAGCAAGGATTTGGTCGACAAGCTTTGAAGCAAGTAATCAAATCAGCAAAAGCTTCTGGTTATAACTACCTGACTCTTGGGGTGGAGAAACGGAACCATGTCGCACTGAAGTTGTATTTGGACTTTGGTTTCTCTCCTACGGCAGAATCGCACTGGATCAATGCTCCAGCTCACACAATTGAGCAATTACCTTCCTGTTACAGTTTGATTAAACGACAACGTGATCTGACAGATCAGTGGCACCGGAAACTTGATCACTACTACATGGAGCATCATCTCGACAAAACCCATGTTCCTGGGATACACAAGCCTGGTTTCTGGTGGCCACCGAATCAAAACTATCAGCAGCTGACCAAAGTCGATGACAATGGTTTTATCTTGGCCACCACTGGATTATACGTCTTTGAAGATCGAGTATTGATTGACCATCCCTTGAGCGATCATGCCACTGACCTTGGTAGCTTGATTGAAACAGCACTTGGGCTGTATGCTCGTCAGACGAACATCTTCACTGACTACAGGTTTAAGTACAACTGTGTCATCCATCAGTTTGGTACTCAACCCGATTGTTATTGCTTGGCGTTGCCATGTAAATGATTGGTTTACGGAACTATATTCCTACTCTGATCATTACGATCAATCAACAAAACTTATCCGAAAAGGAAGGGAACTTATGAAAACTCTCATGCTGCTTATCGTGTCTGTGGTGCTGATGGCTTCCAATGCTTTTGCTTGGACTGACTACGAGAACATGTCTCCTGAACAGATCAGGAAGTTCCATCAGTTGTGTCCCTTTGGGGATGCGGTAATGGTAAACAAGGCTGATCCTAACAAGACGGCTGAGGTCGACTGCATCAACCTGGATAAGAACAAGTACGTCTGGATCACCTGGTCAGTGGTCGATGGTAAGAAAGTGTTCACCAGTTATCCCACTGACAAGTGGGATGCATTCACCATGGATTACCAACTGATCATTAAGGATGGTCAGTTATACAAGGAAAAGACGTACAACCGCCAGGAAGATATCGAGCGTCTGGACAAGATGATCAAAGATGCTGAAGCAGAACGCAAAGTATCGATGATGGTCGTCAGCCCGCTGTTCTAGGTTACAAAAAAAAACAAACTCCGAAGGAGTCCTGCCATGATCAGAGAGAACAAATTTTACACCGGAATTGGTGTTGCGGTTATTGCGATGTTCATCATGTTCCTTGTTGAGCATAATGACAAAATCAACACGATGAATGAACTTGCTGCGCTTCAGGTCAAGTACGATAAACTGGAAAAGAAACCTCCAGTCGTCGTCTACAAGACACTTGGACTTGAAGTCAGGAAAGCCAATTCCTCAGGAAAGATCGAGTTGTGGCAGAAAAACAAGAATCTGCTCAATGTCAAGAAACCACTCAACGCCCCAAAGTGGCTTGGGCAGATCGGCGTCGATCAATATGATCATGCTATCTTTGAAGACGAACGATACTCTGTTCGTGCTGGGGCATACGTCCTGCTCAAGTACTACCTTGAGTATGGACTGAATACCGTGGAACTGCTTGTCCCAAGATTTGCCCGGGGCAACAATGCGGAGTACATCACGTTCCTTTGTGATAAACTAAGGGTCAAGCCCAACGAACACATTAACGTGGTTGAGCGCTTGGCAGAATTCCTCCAATGCATGGTGCAGTTCGAATCTGGTCAAAAGATCAGGATCGAAGAATTTGTTGCCTTTGACGTGGCCAGTCGGGTGTACCGGCAGTACAAGTAAAATAATGATAGCAGGGGGAGCATTACTCCCCCTGCTATCACCATCCTGGATACTTTTATTTTTTATCTGTTTAGCTGATTAGATAAACACAAATAAAGGAGCGTCTCATGACGATCGATTTTAAAAAACTGTTGCTCACTGAACCACCATTGTGGGTTGTTGTTGGAACATTTGTACTGATGTTCCTAGTAACCATTTTTGCAATTTATGCCAAGGTTGATCCCTCAATGATGCAATGGGTTATCCTTGCGACAATGCTTTGGTTTGGGATTGCTACCACGAACTACCGCACAATCAGGGCACCGAAAGAACAAGACATCCAAGTAACATTCATGAGCCGTGACAACACTCAGACATTCTATTTCACTGGGGATGACTACCACGGTTACGTCGTGAAAAATAAGGCACGGTCTTACAGCCAGCAATTGTTTGCGGAATTCAAGTGTCGTGATATTCCGGAAGGAATTGCGCTTTGTTTTTCAGCCCTACGATTTCTATCGAAAACGATTTCGGTAGAAAAGCAAAGCTCCGGGTATAACGCGGATGATGTTTGGTTGATTACCAACATCAAAAAACTCGTTGACAATCGTCACTGGGAACCCATCCTTCCTGAATACTACTTCTACACGGCTAGCTCATTTTTCCCTGGTCAACCAACAGAAGAAACACATCCTCGGACAATGATCACCCCATGCGTGTTGATGGTCGACGATGGTGTTTGGGATAGTGTTGCAGCTGCCTTTGGTGCAATTCGTAAATGTGAACAATTTGGGGAACGTTGCCAACTTGACTTTCTCCAACTCAGTCTCCAATCTCCTGAGTTGCTTACGTACTTTGAAAAGCTGTGTATGGAACTTCAGGATAATGACAATCCCACCGCTACCGTTACAGCGATCTTTTACGATCACAACTCTCGTCAGACTATCCCTCTCATTCTGAATGCCAACTGGTATGTCAATGATCCGAAAGTATTCAACTTTGCAAATCGCAGTGCTTGGGAAGATCAACTTCAGATCATCAGAAACTGCACCAACATCAAAAGTTTGACTGAGTACTAACTGTACAAGGAGCCACCCGTGTTAAAAAATTGGATTAACCAGAATTTCGGACTAGTCCTAATCGCAGTGTGGTTCAGTTGGTGCTGGTTCGGGATAAACCTGATGATTGCCAACAATACCACAACACCAGAAGGGGTACTCTTTGCCGTTAGTGGATTCTTGGTAGCGATCACAACCGTTGCGTGGGCAGTTCAAAAAGTTAACCGTAAGCGGCAAGACGCGTTGACCAAACATCTGGTAACTTTTGTCAATGGCCCCACTCAACGTAACTTCATCATTCTTGGATGTCCTTTGACAGGTTACATTGTCAAATCGGAGGATGGTGCCGTTTACGGTGAATACCCTGCCAGTGATTTCCAGACTGCGATTGGGGTTAGTTTTGATCTTGTCAAGGTGCAAGAAAAAGCTACTCCATCCACTTGGATAATCCTTCGGATATTACGGATCTCGAATAATGAGCAACAGTACACCCACTTTGAGTTGTACGGATTGACTCAGAAAAGCTTTTCCGAAAGGTTAGCTGAAAGAGCTTTCCAGCTGCGCAGGACGCCCTGTATGGTGTTGTTCCCAACTGAGCTGACTGCTCAAGTTTGTGATGTATTCGGAACAATCACAAACTTTGTAGCGCTCACGGCGCGTCACAGATTTGGTATGATCAACATCACCTTGGATGATGACCTTCTTCCAACAAAGATGCTTAAGCTGCATGAACGCATTGAGACCCAGGTTACTGATGAAGAAGTAAAGCGCAAACGAATTGTGTTTTTCTTCTTTGTTGAAGCTCAGTCTAAACTTGTTCCGTTGGTATTCCATGGCTCAGCTGATTCTGGAAAACCAGAAGACCTGAGCACCATCGGAAAAGAAACCTGGATTACCCAGATCCAACTTGTTCGGAATGCACAGTAAATGTCATGAGAGGGGGAACCCTCTCATGGCTTACAATTTGTTGGGATTGTATGGTTCTCTTATTCTATACCAACAAAATGACCTATCTGTGAGGACATCATGGCTGAGCCAACCCAGGCAACACCAATTGTCTTGCTTAAAGACAAACGCCCATACTCGTGCTTCATTGATCAAATCTACGATCCTGATAAGGATGGTACATTCCAAAACACGGATGACTACCCACGAGTTGTCCCCATGGAAGGGGCTGCCGCAATTGACCGTGCGACAGGCAGCATGTACTACGTCAAATCGGTCGATCCGAAAACTCTGAAGAGTACCCTTGCACCAACCAGAATCGTGGTTGATGTTGATGCAGAAGAAATCAAGTTGGTGTCTTACGGCATTGACCGTTATGTCTTGTACATCAACAAAGACCACAAACCTTCTCAGTTGACAGTCTCTGGCAACTTCATGGCTTTTGGTGCATCCATCGTGGAGTATCAACTCTACAAACGTAACACCGCTGGTGAACGTGAAGTAATCTCACTGTACCTTGACAGTGATGAAAACTATCGCAACAACCGCATCCCCATGATGTCAATCATGCCGGGAAGTCCCATCAAACAGTGCACCAACTGTCACACCCTCTCAGATGTGAAAGATGGTGACAGTGTAGAAATGGATCTGTTTGACAATGTCGGTATCTTAGTGATGACCGTCAGGTTGACAGTGGTCAATTCCATTGCCCTGAATGACCTTGCCAGTGATAGTGACATGATTGTTGGCATGGATGCTACAGCACTGCAGATGCTGTCAGACGGATCATTCTACCTTTACCAACGACAATCAGTCGACCATCTTGGGATTGTTCCACGACTGGAATACTCTGATGGTCGGTATGCTGATCTTGCCATTGATGGTAAGACTTGCTTCGTTCATGGTCTCGAAGGTTTTGTACCTTCTTACCCTGGGCAAAAGCAAAAGATCCTGATCAAGAAATTCCTTGGTCCTAAAGAGTACGCAAAGATCCAGCCCACGGAAAGTAATCAACGTTTTGTGATCTGCGAAAAGTGGGTGACTGTGTTGGCGAACAAATCCTTAAGTGGCATCAAGGTTTCTGTGATGCCTCTTTGGAATGCTGCTGCTGAAAACTACTATCTCAAGTACATCGCGTACAGCGATTCCCGGGATAAAGTTGTTGATATTACCAACGATGTCGTTCTGCAGCACGCCATCAACACTGGTTTGTTCGGTGAGAAACAGCAGCTGTACTTCACTGTTGACTTGTCAAAGGTCTTTGGTGTCGAACTGACAGTGCCCTTTGCTCAGAAGAACTATCTGGTATTCCAGAATGGTGTCAACTATCAAAAGTATCTGATCGCGGATGACGAAGACATGAACGTTACGTATGGTGTCGAAAGCACGATGCGCCGGCGTCCAGTTATCCATTATGACGCCACTCTTGGTAAGTACTTTGTGCCGACTTCTCGGTTTGCGAACCAAGAAGCTATGCTGGATGCATTCTACAAGTGTGCAAACCCGCCGTACAACACTGATAGTGAACTGGAGCCACCCACTCCTACTCACTACACCATCCGGGCACTTGACAACCTGACCACTCTCGTCACGACACCAATCCCCATGGAAACGTTCAACGTGGCTTGGGCAATCAATCGCACTGGTCGCACTGATCTGTTGGTTGGTTCTAATGTCATTGTCGAGTTCTTGAAAGAACAAGGAAGTGAGTTCCAGATTCTGTACGGAGTACCCGTGGATGTGGTTACATCTGCAACTGGGTACAATACTGAGCCGAACAACATCATTTAAACAACTAACCTGAGCACCAGAGAAATCCTGGTGCTCAGGCTGATAGGAAGAGCATATGGCAATTGTGTTCGCTGGTACCGATGCTACAATGCTGAAGGCTGTGCAATATCCAAGATCACTTGACATCGACTTTACGAAGTTCATGTCAGGTACCGAACTGTACAACTATCTAGCATTGACCTACCCAGATTTCTTTGACACATCAAACAAATGTTTGTTGTCCTCAACTACGAAGGTCGGCCCAAATAGCTCAAAAGCATTTCGATATGGTGATAGTGTTGAGCGGTACAATACCGGATTTCGTTTGAATTTTCCAATCATTCCGAAATCAATCACATGCTCTTTTTATGTTGGTGACACTTTCGGGAACATTACCACGGCAATGAACTTTGATGCTGGTCTTCGATGGTTTCTACCAACATTGGCTGGGTACTATCCAATTATGTGTGTCGTAAAAGTTGGTAACTCAGCTTACAACAACACAGCAAACAGCATTTACGGACATACTGGAACTGCCTACTGGAGAAACTATTTTGCCTCAGCTACTCCAGGTAAGATCACAAAAGTGCTGACTCCAGCAAACTCATGGTTCCCAACAAAACCAATGGAAAACCCATTGGTGTTCCATAACTGGAATACGTACACTGATGGTGCTAACCACGGTTCGTATACTGGTTATGTGTTCTTCGACAAAATCTCAATTTCCTTTGTTTAGTTCATCACCACTCTGCTGGTAACCCCAGCAGAGCGGTGTGACTCAATGATTTTTTTAATCTATATTACCCAAGTAGTTACAGTTGTAAAGAACCTTTAATCCTTGAGGAAGAAATGGGAATTCTCACCTCGCTTGATGGTGCTGTAGTATTCAGTGTTCTTGGCATGGCCATCATAACGGTGATGGCAGTGCAACTAATCAATTTCCTTAATGGTGGCGATCAACCGCTGGTCGAAATCATGGACGCACTGATGAAACCCGAACATATCCGACAGGTCCGAATCCAACAAATGCAACTGCAGTTGGATGAGCACGAACAGAAACTTATAAAATTACAGGAAGAAACGGAAAAACTGAAAGCCCTCCTTGCAGAAAAATACGATCACCCTAACCAATAATTGAAGGTTATTATGGAACATCCTGAACTCATTTTTAAGCTGGTTCTTCTTGTTATTGGCTGCACCATCGTGTTCGGTGCGTTCTCATACTGGGCATCGAAGCAATTCTGTAATGATGTCCGCAAGGTGTCGATTCCGCAAAACACCGAGTATCTTGATATCCTTAAGGAGCAGGCATCGCTGGTGAAACAGCAGCAGATGCTCCTTAACAAGATGTCTGGGACCAACACCAGTCTGGTTGAAGTTTACAGTGCTCAAGCTGAACAACTGGAACAGATGAACCGATTTCTTGGGGATAGCCATGCACTGGTAGTCGCAATCTTAGAAAGACTTGAAGACCTCAGGAAAAGTCTTCATGAAGAAAACAAAACAACTGACACGACTGGAGACGCTGATGTATCATAACCCGTTTGATATCCTCGATCCCATGAAAGAAGTTTACCGGATCAACTTGGCTGAACTGGGTGAGCTGATCAACCAGGATCACGCAACAAGGTGGGGTGCCGCCGATCCGCAAGATTTCAACCCAAGTAATCACTTCACCGCGATCGCTTGTGGTCATGACCTGGCAACCATGGACATTCCTATCAGCACCATCGCACTGGTGTACGGGATCGATACTGGGATGCTCGCCATCAAAAAGGCGAAACGTGTTGACGGCACCCCTGTGAAGTTTTCACCGAAGCTCTGCCAGAAGTTCATCGTTGACCAGTTGAGTCTCTGGCAACATCAGGTCTTTTCCGGTGCCGCCCCGAATAAGCCAACTGAACTGATGCAGCTCCTCAACATCAAAGAAAACGAATGTGAACTGTACTTCGCCATGATCCGGGCAACCACCACGGCGCACGACAAGAAGCTTGATGGGGATGACTTCTATCAATACGTCATCAACAACCTGCTTGCTCAGTTCAAGATTGCTCATGACTTGGCGGTCACAGAAGCAAATGCTGAACACCCAACAGACATGGAGAACCGTGATTACCACATCAATCGCCACGCTGACTGGCAAACCAGTCAGCTGGCGTTTTGGTTTCATGAGCTTGAACGACTCCAGTCCCCTGACGCGGAGCTTCCTGATTTTCAGGAACTGCTTGGTGCGTTAGTGGAAGTGTTCAACTATCCCATTGACTGCTTGTTGGAAGAAGATGGAACTTATGCTTCTCCTAACGTGCAAACATTGGTGCACTTTCAAAAAGCCATGACCAAGCAGTTTATCGACCAGATGCAGGGCATCTTCTTCTGGACCCACGTTCCAGCAACGATTGCCTTTCAGGGATAAATCGCTATTGACCAGACAGCCCTCTTCGGGGGGCTGTCTGTTTTATTTTTTCGTGTAAATCAATTCAGTTCGCACGTATATAACAGTCTTGAAGAAGGAGATTAATCCAATCTCCTAATAAACTCAAAGGAGTCTATCATGGCTGCTATCAATTACTGTGCGACGTTTTCGTCTGAGAATTCGGCTGAGTATTTTCGTGGTATTGTTGAACGTCTGTCCAGCGAAGTCCACACTTTCAATCACAATGGTAATCACACGGTGTGTTTCCGTATTTGCTTGGGTTCCTGTGACACCACGATGATTCGTGATCTCGCTGTGAATACTTGCTGCGGCACCTTCGCATGTGCTGTGTAGTGAGCATGGAGGATAGGGGTTTACCCTACCTCCATGCTTTTATTTTTTTTTGTTCAAAATCGCACGAGATAGCAAATCTTGAGATACTTCTCCACCTGTGGAAGGAATTGATCTTCAACACAACACAAGACCTGATCATGATCCAAGCCACCGCATCCACAGCCAAGTGGTGGAATCGCAATGGAATAAATTTTTGTTTGAACCACGAATTGTGCAAGGGCTCTCAGACCTCTTTCAACTAGTTCAATTGGCGATGCTTCACGCCAGTGGTATTTGGTTGGAAAGTTTACTACGATTTCAGGTTTGTTAGTATCGTAAAAAGACGCATCACTGATCGACACGGCTTGAACGAGCCCTTCAACCAATTCCCCTTCCTCAATTGCTCTACGGTAATCCGTAAAGACTTCTGGATAACGCTGCTTGAACTGCAACGCTAAGCCCTTACCCATGACACCAACTAGGTTCACCGGATTAACCAATGCTTGTGCTGGAAGTGAAAAAATGTCAGCTGTTGTGTGGATGATGTTTGTGGCCATAATTCCAACCCGCCAATCGGTTTAATATATAGTAATCGTCACGCATCGTATGGCTAGTTTTATGTTAATATCTACATCATTTACAAACACCCACGGAACGGAGGGCAACATGCGGCAAATCTACAGTTTGTATAAAGCCGCTGGTACAGTTTTGACAGAAATGAAAATGTCAGATATCAAACCAGTGGATGTGTTCACTTCCTCAAGCGCATCTTGTCGTGACTTGTCTGTTCGGTATTTTGTTGTTGTTGATTCCCCAGCGGATACTGCAACTGAGTATTCATTCGCAGATCTCACCGCACTGCTCACCATGACAAATGTGATCAGTGGTAAAGACATCACCACCCTTACTTGGGCTGACCTTGGTGGTCTCATCACTGATCACATGGTCCTCGGTTACAGCACTAAAGTACCAGACTTCATGGATGCAACCAGAAGTCTGTGTTTTGCTGAACCACTGCATGTTCCTGAACTGTTTGAACTTTCTTACACCAGGGTCAATGTCCCAAAAGACCGCAATGTCTCTTTTCGACGTTGGCAACTTCTTGATCTTGGTGTGAAAAAAATAGATCCTGATTGCAAACTGGATCTCTCACAATGTTTGCTCAGTGTCAATGGGTTGCTGTCAATTCCCACATTTTTCGATGATGAACTTTTGATGCCAAGAGGCGCAGAGTTCATGCATTCATCTACGACAACAAAGCGACCCTGCGTATCACTGTTGGACTTCTCCAGCCTTGGGGGCATCAAGTGTGTCCCCTTCTCAGCTTGTACGTCAAAAACAAAGGCTGGTCAAAAAGCAGACGTGAACTTTGCAATGGGATTGGACGTTGAAATCTTCTTGCCAGCCACTTACTCCTTGAAGAACAAGTCTGTCTTCATGGTGATTGGCCACACCCTGTTCTTCCCTGATTCCTGCAAAGTAGTCAGTGACACTTCTGTGCTGATCTCACCACACCACTTGCCAATCGGAACTTGTTTGCTGAAGCAACAAATCGCTGCGAACAAGTTCAATGAAAGCACTGACACTGTCAGTACTGAGATGGGTATCCAAGAGTATCTTGGTGGTGGCATGTACGCTGCTGATCACAAGGGAGCGTTCTTTGTGATCGTTGACACACCAAAGCTCTACATCAAGAAAGTACACACTCATCAGTACGCACATTCCGCACTGCATGTTGCCACTGGTGGGGTAGCCGGATTCCTTTGGGATCAGTCATCAATGTCGATTGTTGACCAGACAAGAGTAGACTATCAATCGTATACCGATTTTTACGCCTACAATAGCCCTAGGATGTCTCTGCTGACGACACATGACTACTACAACAGGAATCATGCAATCGAAGCTCTGCATCCATTCTACGAAGGTTTTCTGCCACAGGTAGATGCCAACTGTATGTATGCAATTCAGATCACACGTCCTTAGGAGCTACTGATGGCAAAGCAATTTTCAAAGTACCTCAAAAATGATCCAGGTAGTGATGGTTTTATTTTTGTTGGTGAGAGCGCGAAAGCGTATATCCCACAACGATACACTGTCCACGATCTGCTTATCGTTGAGAACACAGTCAAAGCGCTTGGCATTTTCACAATTGAAGTCGAAGGGGATACTCAGAAGTACAATCTGATGTTCCCTGCGATTCTTGAGATGATGCCATCTGACACCTATCAACAGAAGATCGACAATGTCGAGTACACGGTGTTGGTGTTTAAAAAGGGTGATCCTTTCTTGGTCAGTAAGACGATGATCAAGCAAAGCTTTATCCTGGGTAAGATGTTTATCGAGTTTACCCGAAACGGCAACATCCCACCATTCGTCAGTTACTCACAGCTGTCCACTCTTATGGACGTTGCGCAGGAAACGTGTGGGGTATCATTGAAGGTTCTGCACTCCATCTTTGAAATGATGGCCGCATTCCAAGCGCGTGATCCTAACAACTTGAATGTTCAGTACCGGCATACTGACATGAAAAATCCAGCTGCCTATCTCGGACTGCGAAACACCACGTCGATCAGAGACAGTGCGACATCCGGTCTTCTTGGTAGTTATTTCATGGAAGGACTTAACAGGTCTTTGATCAATCAGTCTGAACAACAGCACGAGATTGAAGACCTTCTTCGTACGTAATCTTTTCCCCACGAGAGAAAATATGTCAACTGCCGCCGCTCAAGTACTGCAAAACACACCGAACAAACTGTACCTCTATGTTGGTGTGATGGATTCTTTTGATGGACGCAAACTCCAAGCGTTGCGCCCTGATGCTGATGGCTACTTCAATGGTATCCCCATGTCAGCGTTCAACGCCAAATCCCTCAATGGTTGTTACTACGATACCGAATCGTACTACAGCCAGTTGACGAATCTTAACACGCCGTTCAACATTCGGCTGACCCATGGCAACCTTTACGGTGAGTGGGGTCATCCGAAAGATGACGCTCCGCTTTCCCGTGTAGTGATGATCGACCGTGATCAGGAAAGTCACCACTTCAAGGCTGTCTACACAGACAAGAATGCTGCTGGCAACTGTCCGATCATCCGTGCTGACATCAAGTGCACGGGGCCTAAGGGCAAGTACCTTGAACCTTCACTGATGAACCCGCATGAAAACACAGCGTTTTCACTGCGGTGTTTGATGACAGAACGGTATGATGCTGCGCTGCGTGCACCTGTGCGCACTGTGGAAGAATTTGTTACCTTTGACGCTGTTGATATGCCTGGTTATCTGTACGGTAGCAAGTGGTATGTCGAAGCAACCCAGACAGGCAAAGAGTGTCTCATGCCCATCACGTTGGACATGCTGTACACTCCCACTGGCAAGCGTGTCGCATTGGAAAGTTACAATGACGAACGTCTGCTGGAACTGTTTGGTGTCAAGAACTTTGACCTCGATGGCAAAGCTCTTGGTAGCTATATCAAAGGTACAAACACCTACCGTGATCCCATGGGTGTTAACCGGTCTCTGATTCACAGTGTGCTGAATCAGAAGCGTTCCTAAGGAGGGACCATGTCAAGTCGTTCTGCCCTGGTTTCAATGGGCATCAAAGTTGGGAACATCAGTGCTGGCAATGAAGGATTTCATCCAGCAACGATTACGACCAACAAACAGACCCACAAGTTCACGTACGAATTGGATCAGACTACACTCACGTTTGATCCGAAGTTGTACGATGAAAACAGCTGGTGCCCAGTCTACAAGATTGGCAAAACTGATAAGGGTGGCGATGTCTGGTTGGCGAACATCACTGACAGCATCTCTGACATCAGTGAATACCTGCCACTCTTGGACACACTCTACAACGCTGGTGTCAATGATGTCATTGAACTGAACATCGCGTCACCTGGTGGTTATATCACAACCGCCACACAGATCTGCACTGCGATCCGTGCTTGCCAAGGCACAGTCATTGGACACGCGTCGGGGATGTGTGCTTCAGCTGGTTCACTGATCTGGTCGGTGTGTCACGAAGTCACCATTGGTGATGGTGCCAACTTCATGTGGCACATGTCGTCACACGGTGACTGTGGCAACTCCCTGCGGATTCGGAATGAGGCTGACTACCAAATCAACTATGTCCGTGACGTGCTTCTGAGTATCTCACTGAGTCGTGGATTCATCACTGCTGATGAGGTAGACCGGATTTGCTCAAACCCGGATGAAGCAGTCTGGATCACCGCACCGATGATGCGGGATCGACTTGCCAAATTCGAAGAAGCCGCTTAGGAGTAAAGCATGACCGGAAACTTGAAAAGTAGCGGTGCGGCATTTGCATCAGACGCATTGCTTGAGCTCCAGAACACCACAACTGGTAGTCAGATGGACATCACCAGTCAGTCTGTGGAAGTTCGCGCGTATGAGTCATTGCAATCCAGTATGCTTGGCACCAAAGACCTTACGTATAACCCACCAATGCTGACTGGCAGTCTGTCAATCCCTCGTTTGGGAATGAAGCTGTCGGACGCGGCACTGAACTGCTATGGTGGGTGCACTTCACAACAGGACAAGTACTACAAGTTGATGCTGTCGACCAATGACAATGTCAACTTCAACTTGTACTTTACAGAATACACTGATCTTGACCACCCCAAGTTCCAGAACCGGTTCTGTAAGCTGTTGCGGACATTGTCACAAAACACCCAACTGCATATCCACATGGGCAATGGTATCTACGGCTACTATCCCATCTTCTCCTACGGCAACGTCATTGACGCCATCCAGCGGACACAGAGCAAAATCGTTGCTCATGTCAATGGACGTGCCGGGTTCTGTGAAACCAGTCTCTGGTTGTTCGCTCATGAACGAGTGATCTCCGAGTTTGGTTCACTCTACTTTACTGGCATGCAACAGTACCTTGAATGGTATCCTCGTTGGCATTTCTTCTATGAATTCATCTTTAACCGTGCAGTGGATCTGAAGATCCTGACACAGGAAGAGATGGATCAGTTGATGACCACCAACATGGACATCTATCTGTCAAGGGCTGAAGTCGTAGCCCGGATGCAACGGGATAACAAGCCTGACCCTGTGACACAAGATCCGACTCAACCTCAGCTTACCCCAGCTGATCTTGAGCGTGCTCAGCCCGTCACTGACCTTCAGCAAGCTCCTCAGGAATAACCATATGACACGGAGAGGTAACCCCTCTCCGTGTCAGTAATTTAAGCTAAATATCAGTTATTTTTTGTACGGCATTTTAACCTGAGGTTTACTTATGATCCTTTATCGTAACGACTGGGGCAGACAGGATGCCACAGTCCAAATCAATACCACGAATGAATCGTTCAAGCGCATGCACTTTGTCCTTAAAGACATGGGTGTGAAAAACAACGCATTCTTTTTGGCACTCCATCAACCAGAGTTGCTGAACGTAAATCCCCACGATTATGATTCAATCACTCCAGAGATCGCCGCTAAGATCTCCATCGAGTGCAAGATCAATCCTTGGTACTACATTCGAGAGATCGTGCGCATTCCAGCGACTGGTGTGGAAGCTATTCCGTTTATCTTGAATCGTGCCAACCTGTTTCTGTTTTGGGCATTCTTCAATAGCTGTGCAACCTTTCTGATTCAACCTCGTCAGACTGGTAAAACTATTGGTTCGATGGCACTGATTGTCTGCTTGATGTACTTCACGTATATCAACACTCGTATCAAGCTCTTCACACATAGCAACCAGCTGATCATCGAAAACGTTTCTCGTCTGAAAACCATCCGAGATGAGCTACCACCATATCTGATCCATGTGGACAAGAACTTAGATACAGAAAACAAAGAAGAGATTCGGTATGCAGCACTGAATAACGTGTACGCCACTAAGACCGCTCAGAAAGATATCGCTGGCGCTTTTAACGCTGGTCGTGGTGGTACCGTCTTGGTGAACCAACTTGACGAAGCTCCCTTCTGTTCGAATATCCGGATCTCCTACCCAGTTTTGATGAACGCCAAGAACGCCGCTATGGCAATTGCTCGTGAGCACAACATCCCTTTTGGTGACATCATCACGACAACTGCGGCTAAGTTGAACACTGACTCTGGTGCGTATGTGTACAACATCATGCGTAAGTGCTGTGCGTTCAACGAGCGGATGTACGATCTTGAGTCCAATGCTGCCTTGAAGTACGTCCTTAGAAAGAACAGTCAGAATGGCATGCTGTACGGTGAGTTCTCTTTCCGTCAGTTGGGCAAGACTGTTGAGTGGGCAGAAGAAGTTGCCAGAGAAAACAACCTTGAACAGGAAGACATCGAACGTGATTTGTACAACCGTTGGTCGTCAGGTAGTGAACGTCCTGCTGTTGATGTCGATCTCTTGGCCAAGATGGATGATGGTAAAACTCATCCTGTGCACACAGAAGAAGTAGATGGTTACCTGTTTAGATGGTACGAGCATCCAACGCAAGTGTGGAGTGATCCGAACAGATTCTTTGTCATGGGTCTGGATACTTCAGAAAACATTGATGAAGACTTCACCACAATCCACTTCATGGATATCAGTGATCTCTCCACTGTAATGACCAGTCGTTGCAATGACTCTGACTTGGTCAAACTTGGATTGTATCTGGCAAAGATGTTGATCGCTCACCCGAACTTTGTTCTCGTTCCTGAACGTCGTTCAACCGCTTCAGTTCTGATTGCGATCATCTGTGCTGAATTGTGGAAAGCTGGGATCAATCCATTTACCAGAATCTACAATAAGGTTTTCCAATGCCGTGAAGAAATGCCATTCAGCAAGATGGATGTCAGCAACAAGTATGCCAGTGAAGGACCAACAAAGAAGTTCATCGGGTTCACAACCACAGCTTCAGGTGAGAACTCTCGTGACGCCCTCTACAAGTTCACACTGAATCGTGCACTCAAGATGAACTACGCTGTTGTGCGTGATATCAACCTAATTCAAGAACTGCACACACTAACTCTGCGTAATGGTCGAATCGACCACTTAGCTGGAGGACATGATGACTCTGTCATTTCGTTCATGCTCGCCGCTTGGTTCATTATTCACGGTCGTAACCATCACTTGTACGGTATCCCAACCCACATCAAACTTGCCAAAATTGGTGGTAGTGGTGAAGCCATCGACATGAAGCGGAGCCATCGCCAGCGTCAACTGCAGATCAGGATCAAAGAACTTGAGAAGCAGATCAATGGCACAACTGACTCCATCATCAAAGTCGACTTGATCAAAGAGAAGAAATTCTTAGAGAACAGTCTACTGGCACTTGGTCCCGGAGTACAATCAGTTGCAGCTATTGGTGACTTGCAGAGTGCTCCGTTGCAAACGGTTGATATGTCTGAGTTGGCACAAGCATTGTCCAGAGATGCCCAAACCAACAAGCTGAAGAAACAGATGACTGATCCACTATTCAAGTATTGGTAAAATACAGAGGGAGGGCATTGCCCTCCCTCTGTAAACTAAATATTTTTAGCAGATATATTACTTTACAGATGTTGAATATCAATCTGCATAACCTTTAAAAATAGAGGCACATATGTCCAGACATGCAAGATGGCGAGTAACCGTTACCTGGCCGGGTGATGAAAACATTGTGTATGCCAGGCCAATCAAATCTGATTCCAGGAAGCTCCCGTGCACCGTACAGCCTCACCGCAGTCATTCTGCTGCCAGTCGGTTGGTAAAAGAAATTGCTCTTTCACTGCAGACCACCATGCGTCAATGCGGGTTTACCCCTCAGGATATTGACCACCTGAAAATCTTGCCGCCGATATGGAAGCTTGAAGCATTCCTTGCTGAAAAGCTGTCGACAACACCGGCATACTCCTTATCAGTTCGATTTTGGCTGCGGTCTGTCTGTTTGGTCAGTATCACTGTGGAGTGGACTGATCCCGACGACCGGTCCAATGAACAGACAGCCGGGATTGACATCGCTTACATCACCGACAAAACGGCGGATAAGCTGGGAACGATCGACATTATCGGTTTGTCCACGGATATCGGGAAACTGGCAGACATCTTTGACTCCAGTTCTTTCGATTTTACAGAAATGTGGACTTTCGGCGCTGACAATGCCGGGGATGAACTTACCACCTACCAAAACCTTGAGGACGCTATGAGCAGCAAAAAGAAAAATCAGACCACCACGACTGAAGATGACAAGACCATCGGCGAAGCAATACCGTCACTTGATCGGCTGTTGGTAGCAGTGCATCCCAGGATTACTGAGCTCTTCACCGATGAACCCAACCCGACCGACGAACAAAAAGCCGACATCGTCAAACAGATCTATTGGGTGATTGCTCGTGAGCTGGACCTGCGCTCCAGAAGCATTATCAAAACAGCCACTCCCGTGCCGGCGATTGTCCCCTCATTCCTTGCGTCGATAAGCGACCCTGTTGTTGCAGACAAAATGATCTCAGCCGTTTGCCAGGTACAGGACGCAGTTGATGTGTTACGTTTGTCGGCAGATCAATCTGAAATCCTGAATAATTTCGATGTTATCATCGGCGTTGTGAATGGGTTTGTCAGACAGATCAAAGATTACCATGCTGACGAGACCACATCAATGTCAACACCTGAAAAGTCCAAACGTGAACGGCTCATCGAGCTGCTCAGCGAAGCCAAGAGTGATGAAGACATCAGCGACATCCTGCTGGCTTACAACGGGGCAACACCTGTGGTAAGCGAACGCACCAAGCAGGTGGATGCCGGCATCACAAAGATCCGTGACCTGTTGGCCAAGACTGGGCATGATTGGACCAATGAAATGGTCCTGGAGGAAATCTATCGCATCCTGATCAACGTCATCGACTGGCTCGTGATCGATGACATGGTCCAGGGCAACAATGATGAGCTGTCAAATCCGCTCACTGCAGACCAGGCTGCAAAAACACGTCTGGCGGTAATGGAATTCATCCACGACGTGGATATTTTTCGTAGAAGCAATCATTCCTTTGCGGCGGTCGCCAGTTTCTTGGACAGCATGGGTTACCTGGCAAAGAAACACAAAGTTGTGGTGGTGACTGGTGATGGCATCCTTTCGGATCTGTTGGAATACTCCAAGGTTCCAGCAGAAGATCGTGCTGCGGTCAAATCACAGATCATCAAAGTGATCAACCGTGAAGGTAACCTCAACAGGACCGGGACCTCTGCTTCGACGTGCCAAGGGTTTACTTTGTCGTCGGATCGAACCGCGCAGCATGACCACAAACGTGTGGCCGTACGTGGGATGCTTCGTACATATGGTTCGGTCAAAATGCAGCAATTCTGCATGGATTGCCAACATGTTGCAGACTGTAAGCACTGCAACCTTGTGCTCCAGAATCGTGTAAACGATGATCGCCCCAGTCGGAGCAGCTTTGATGTCAAGGTACGACTCATTGCTGCCGACATGACCCAACCAGAAAGTCAGCAGCGTGGTGAGCAGGTACGTGTTGACAGTCCGTCAGATTCATTTTCTGACTTCGGCACCGGCCGCATGGCCAAGGCCTCGGACGAACGCCGTCGGAAGTACCACCTTGACGCCCGCCGTGATCAGATCATGGAGCTCAGAGATCCCGACCTGCTGCTCAACTGTTTCAACTGCACTGATCTGCCCACTTGTGAGGCATTTGCTGAACGGGTGGAAGAACTGAAGAACGATCCCTTCCGCCCGGTTTCCCGTGGTGATAGCCGTGTGAAAAATCTGCTGGATATGCTGGAAAAGACTCATGTCCAATCCAGTGTTGCCAAGGGTCAACAGCCGGAAGACAATGATTGCGACCAGGCAGCGCACCGTGTCCTGAATCGCCTCTTTCGCCGCGCCGGACGATAATCAATAACCGCAACTATTAATCAGAGTGGGGAGAAGTTTCTCCCCACTCTGGTATTTTAGGAGCATTATGCTGACAAATAAAGCTGTGATGGAAATTGATTTTTCAGTATTCACATCAACTCCGGTTAAGAAAAAGACAAACCATGGTGTTCCTAGAATGGCTGGCTTGTCAGTTGAGCTTACTGAAAAAGGTACGGAACCAATAAACTTTCGAGAGAAGTTGATGCAGAAGTTGGCAAGTTATAACTTCTTGCTTACTCCTCAACAACAGAATCGAGTCCTTTGTATTTTTGAGTGGGCAATAATCATTGATGATTTTTACAACAAGACTCAAAACAAATCCTCAGAATTCACAAAGCACTTCAAAATACTTGTTGACAAAGCACAACACTTGATCAGACTCTCATCGGAGTTTGAACAGATGGAAACAACGTTTCAAGTTGGCGTCAACAATAAAACCGCAATTGTTTTCACGGGGACACCCGCACAAGTCTTTTCAATTAGGCATGCAGCACTTTTTGAAAACTTCCACTTGTTTAATGGTGAAAATCCAGAAGAACATTTGCAAAAACAGAAAGTGCTGTTTAAATACCGTAGGGCAAAGTTGGTGGAAACTGAATTTGTCGACGGAATAAAGTGCCAGTGTTACACCAGTATATTTGCTGGTGCTTCTGCGCCAAGACACAGTGTCACAATCACATTAGTACTGGACGAAGATTAAGGAGGTAGCATGGCAGATTACTATCAGATCTTTGCTAAGACTGTTCAGGATTTTCCTGAAAAAGCAGCAAACGACCTCAATGCGCTGATTTCCTTTGCGGATACCAGAGAGTTTCCGGAACCGGAAGAACCCCTTGGTGGGCTCCCGGAATGGTACGCAAAGAAACACAACCTCACTGATGACCAGACCACGCTGGATACTCAGTTGGCACAACAGGTTCTTGATGCTCAGGACATCTACTCGTGTGGCACTGATGTCATCATTGAATCCAGCAAGGATGGTAAGTGCGATCTTTACCTGAAAGCTGAACTCAATGGTGATCCTCATGCCGTGATGTCACTGATGTCAGAAGTAATGCAAGAACACAAAATCGATGAACCCATCATCCTTGAAGCCGCCGTCACTTGCAGTCGGATGCGCTCAGGTGCTTTTGGTGGGATGGTCACTGTTGCTGGCCCCGGTGTTGTCATGCACGAAAACACTTGGAGCCTGGGAACAACTTTGAAAGACATGATCGCACGCAATGAAGACGAAGGGGAACTTCGTCCTTTCACTACGAGGACCAATAATGAGTAAAGTTATTCTTCCGTGGTTTGATCCTGAAAACCAACAGGATTACCGCTGCTTGATGTGGAACCTGACCAGGCAGTGCACTGCAAATTGTCCGTACTGCCCTTTCCACTATAACCATCGCAGCCCTTATGAACATGATGCCGCCAAGATTATCTCTTGGATCTGGGAACAGTTCATGAAGTATCCTGCGAAATATACCCAGGTCAGTTTGTTTGGTGGTGAACCCACCTTGCATCCGAGATTCATGAAGATCGTGCAGACTTTGAACGAGCTTGTGCAGAACGTTCTGGTCTACACCAATCTCAGTGACTCGGTGTCTTTCTACTTCAAGACACTTGGGTATGCTCGAGTTTCCTTGATCACAACGTATCACGAAAACCAGATGTCTCCAGAAATGTACATCCAGAAGCTACGTTACTTGAAAGAGTTCGCAACCATGCCCGGGTACGAAGATATCTGTAAACGTATCATTGTCACCGTCATGACCAGTGATCCTTCGCATCAGCAGGTGTTTGAAACCTTGCGGTCTGAGGGCTTTCAGGTTAGCCTGGCTGAACCTCATCGTGGTGGTCAAGGTCATTCACATCTCAAAGAAGACAAAACAATCATTGACACTGCTGGCTGGAAGAAAGTCGTCAACAACAATGCGAATTGTTTTACTGGCTGGGAATGTCTGGCCGGAAAGAACAATCTCTACATTGAAGAAAACGGCGACGTCTTTCCTTGCCAGTGCATGGGTCAGCGTGCGTTCCTTCAGAAAGAAGACGCTACTGCTCCTTTGACAAACATCGTCAGTGATCCTACCTTTGACTGGGGCAACGTTCCTGCAACCACTTGTACAATGAAGGCGTGTCGCTTTGAACTCTTCCTCACAAAAACCGAACCGGTCCTGGGCAGCGGAGAAGATGGAAATCACAGTTGATTATGTTTTCAACATGACCATCTGGATGATCGGACTTGCTTTGTTCTACGCAAGAATCATTGCAACTGATCAACGTCCTGGGATTGCATTCATCAACTGTTTTGGCCAGATGGCTTGTGCCTAGTTAGTGACTCTCCAACTCAATCAGTGGGGAGTAGAACCAAGATCTTGGGTTTTAAAAGCCATCCTCTACATGAGTCTCTGCGCATTCGTCTCTTGGTTTGGACAACTAACACTGGGCATGTTTGCCTAAGGAGAAACACATGAGTCAGGAAAATACGGTCACATTGGAGTTTTCTGGATCGTCTGCTACCGTGGCAACTGGTGTGGTTGGTTCTGACCACGTAATTATTCCGAAACTTGGGCACCACAAAGGTGCTGGGCTGACGCAACTGACCTGGGAATTGCCGACAACCCCACCTGAGGATGTTGTCACCACTGTGCAACAGTACATCCACGACATGTTCGATGAGGCAATCGCTCTGGCTCAGCCCACTCCGGAAAAACGGGATGCTCACCCAGAACCCCATTTTCGCCTGATGTACAACACCTTGGTGATGGCACTTCACCGACTCGAAGATTCCCTTCAGGGCATGATGATCCGTGATGACACGGCAGTTGAACGACACAAAGTGCGGGTGGAAGTGCATTTTCTGACGCGTGACACCCCCCTCAAAAGGTCTCTCCCCACCTCTGGTTATCTCTGGGTTGAAGCTGTGATTGCCTCTGCCAAACCAGTGCACCCGCCGTACTACTCCAGCAGTGATCGAACGGTGGTACTCAACCGTCTGGTAGACAGCGATGAAGAATACATGCTGCTGACCCCTCAGACAGAAATCAGCACTCATGAGGAATTGCGGCGTTTTCTGATATCGCGGGAAAACAGATCCCAGGAGGAGCAGAGTGGCGACGGTAACTGAGTTCAAACCGCAAAAAGAGAAAGCGCTGCCAGCGCCAACTTTCACGTATGAAGAAAAGTTCTTCCGTGAATTTACGGCGAATGAACCCCCGGCTTGGGATATCCGAGTGGAAATATCTCGTATCCCAAAGCGGGTAAATGTCGATCCAAAAGCCTTGCTCTGTCTTGGACCACTGAGCACAATGGCGGCCGCGTTTTTGGCATTCCGTGCTGAATGGTTCGCTGAGCTTGAAAACAAGCAAGCTCAGAAGAACTGTGCAACCAAGTTTGTGCAGATCATTCGCGAAGCTTGCGAAAAACTCCCGGACAATCTGTTCAGTGAAATGCAAATTGGAATGGAGGTCGATTGTGGTGGTTCAGTCCTCACACAACACTCCATCCATCGTCGAGCATCAGCTGTTGATTTCCTGTACAGCACTGACATCATCGGTTTCTTTTCCAGACTCGCTGAGACCAAAAAGGTCGCTGTGATGTCAGCCATGATCTTTGAGCTGCCTGAAGCTATCTGTCAGGTAGAACCACTCATCGTGCGCAGTGACCGTAGCAAACATGTCCGTGTGAATGTTCGAGTGCTGTCAACCTTGCCTTAATCTATTCCACTTTCAGTTAAGGAGCAGTCATGAAAAATTCTTTTGCCGTGTCAGTGTTCAATCGTTCCAAGGACTTCTACTTCATGCGTGAAGTTGGTCAACTCTCTGAAAACATTGGCACTTGGGCTGTGGCCACCAATGAACTGGAATCCAAGGAAAAACTCAGCTACTGGCTGAAACGCACAACCACGCAAATCAAGTTCAGCCACCCTGGCCGTCTGGATATGCCCAATCCGTCATACTTGTTGCGTGAAATGTACGCGATGGAACATCTGCTTGCTCACCCGATCTTCCACAGTGCTCTGGTTGACGAACTGGAGTCGAAAAACGACCAGATCGCCAACCCGTTCACTTTCTCCATTGGTATCGCCGACACCCCGGCAGACAAGTACGATGGCGGCTTGCTTATCAGCCCTAGGGCCTACTTGAAGTACAATCCGCTGATGTCGGAAGCCCGAGTCGTAACCTTTGACAATGAGCACATGGAATCGACGGATGTCTTTGCGCCATCCGTCTCCGTCTACCGGACGGGTGAAGTCAAAAACAGTCGGCAGCTGTACAGCAATGTGACGGAAATGTTGAAGACCATCTTCAAGACTGACTTTGATGGTCTTGAACCGATGGACATGGACATCTTCCGTCTGTTCTGCTCTGGTCAGCTTAAGCTGATGACGCAGACCGTCTAAACCTACCGTAAAATAAACCACCCTGGGCAACTGGGGTGGTTTATTTTTTTGTAAATCAACCTTATTCGCAGCTATATAACAACTGTGAAGAAGCAGATTAATGTGATCTGTAACAACTTTATTCACCATGTCTTAAGCCCACGGAGGCTATCATGAACATGCTCAACGGTTTGCCCAGCGCCAATGGTCTTCGTTGGGAAGATCGCAATGGTACTGAAGTCATCACCTTTTCTCCTCGACTGTTTTCTGATGAAGTCATTGAAACTTCTGACTTCCGTTTTGAGATCATCTCTGGCGGTCTCCTTCTTCGTGTGTTCGAAGAAGGTACCAAGAATGGTCGCAGGATCTACAAGGACTATTTGGTGTCCTACTTTCGTCGTGACCAGTCTCCTATCTGGCGCAATGAAAACAACAGCTTTACTTATCGCCGCATCCTTGACGTGTTTGACCGTTGCTTGGTTGCTGCTTATGGCGATGCAATTTAACTACGACAGTGGTGGCTAGGGATATCCCTAGCCACCACTGAAATGGATAAAGTGCATCATAGTTTTTCTTTAATAATTAACTGACAATATTTGTAAATGTTGTCTCCAAATAATCAAAGGAGCTACCGATGCCTCGCCCACTCCCAAATCTAATACGACTTGTCTGAAAAAGAAGCAATTGAACGTTATGCTGAACGGTATGACGCGATGGTTCCTCTTCTGTTGGCAAGAACTGATCAAACTCCAATTGGTGATATTCTCAACGACTGGTTTTCAGAATGCACAATTTACTAACTGTCTAGTGGAGGCAATGCCTCCACTAGACACCAACTACAATCCAAGTGGAAGCTTAAATATCCACCACAAGGTGAATTGAACCAAAAAGCAAACCGTGACAACAATTGATATTGGTAATGTTAAAGCATACACACTACCAATTCCAACTTCTTCATCATCACGGCGATACTTTTCCCAAATCATTAACACCACTGGAATGTAGTAGTTTATTATCGAAATACTGTCAGTGCATTTATCCCCGATCACGTAAGCCAATTGCGTCCATTCTGGAGATATCCCTAAACGATAAAACATGGGCACAACAATTGGTGCAAAGATCATCCACTTTGCTGATCCAGAAGTGATGAACAAATTGATAAATGCGATCACGACAATCAACCCAATCATTGCTGGGTACTTTGACACCCCAAGGGTAATCAACAGTTCCGCCCCTTTGACAGAAACAATTGTTGTTAAATGACTATCTCCAAAAAACTTGATTGCGAATGCCGCAGGCAAACAAATCACCAAATACCCCGCAGCATCATAGATGCCAGATTGCATCATCTTTGGAATGTCATTACAACATTTTATTTTTTTCGTTGACACACCGTAGACTGTTCCAATCAGAAAAAACAACCCAACGATCAAAGCGATTATTCCTTCGGTGAATGGACTTTTCGGAACAAGTTTTCCCTGAGGATTCAACAAAAATCCCCCGTAAGAAGTCATTCCCAGAAACAACACAATCCCGTATCCAAAGACAGCAATTGCTGTTAACCACAGTGCTCTGGTTACAACAATCGAATTGACATTCCCTTCAGCAATATCAATTAGGTGTTGATCCATTGAAGAATCTTTTCTTGTCGAACAATTCAACATTCGTTTCCATTCAGCATCATCCAAATCCAATGGAATAATCTTTGGGATGAATTTTTCAGTCACGATTGTAATTGCAGTTGATAAAACAATCAATGCAACTAGAAGAAAATAGTAATTTGACAATGGAGTGATCGTGGCTGGGATACCAGCAGCATCTACGGACATTTGTGTGATGCTGGACATCATAACCATAAACCCGGTCAAAAGAATATTACAGGGTTCAGCACCATGTGCTGCAGCATACCCAATTGCTGCTCCAACGATTGGATTGCGTTTCATTGTTAAAAAAATTGCTGACGCAACTGTCGTTGAGATGATGATCCCAGCATTGGATGCTAAATTGGCCATACATGCCATCAGGACGACTGAAAACGTAATAAACGACCTAGGTACTACGTTACACACTTTGTGCATTAGATCGACAAAGAAACCCGTTTCTTTGACATACCCAACAACCAGCAAAGTTACCATGACCAATCCCAATGGGGCAAAGCTGATGTACACCTTGGTAAAGTCTTTGAGGATGTAGTGGAGGTAGTCAATGCTCATCAGGTTTCTGACAGCCACTACCTGGTTGACCAACTTGTTCGTAGACTTGTCCACGATATCAGCTTGCACTGCGACACCATAGTGACTCAGAACGGCTGACAGTCCAAGAGTGATCAACATCAATGATACAAACAAAAAGAATGGGTTTGGCAGTTTATTCCCCACTCTCATTACCCAGCCAAAGAAACCATTTTGTATTCCAGTCGACATAGCGTTCTCCTTTACAACGTTCATATTTCTTTTTGTTTATGTTCAAATGTACACATCTCAGACAGGATATCCTGTCTGAGATGTGCTTACTGTTACGATTCGAGTTTTCCAGCTGCGGTAATCTTGGCCATCGTTTCGAGGTCAAGAGATTCAGCAAGAGCGATCGCCAGCTCAGTCTTCGTGAAGAGGCTGTCAACCACAGCATATTCATTTTCCGTGTGGTTGAACTCACCCTCCACACCCATCTGGTCAATGGTCGGGATATCTTTCATCACGGCATATGCCGCGTCACCTGCACCACCAGAAACGATACTTGGACCCATGGGGAGACCACGCTGTTTGGCAACATCGACTGCCTGCATGTACAGAGCTGTGTTAGCGTAAGTTGCTGTCATCGGTGGGATACCCGGAACAACCGAGGTGTATGCTCTGGCTTTATCGTCACACAAGAACAGACTTTCCGTGATAAGATCACGAACTCTCTGGATGCTGTTTTCATCATAGACACGGATGTCGAATTTGACCTCGGCACGATCGGCAATGACATTCCTCGCCGACCCCCCATTGATCACCCCAGGAGTGAACCAGAATTTCTCACGGTCATTGAACTGCGAGATGTAGTTGATGATCTTAACCGCCGTCATAATCGCATCACACCCGTTTTCTGGGTTTCTGCCAGTGTGCGCGGATTTACCTTCGATTCTCATGTCGAGGTTGATCGTCCCGGCTCGGCCAATGATCAACCCGTGATCCAGTGATGCCGTCTCAAAGCTGAAGGCTGCAGCCGCTCCAAGACATTCATCCTGCATAACGGCTGCAAAACTCGAATCATCGGTGTGACCAACTTCTTCACCGCTGGTAAAGATAAGTTTGATCGGACGAGAATAACCTCGTTTGACAAGAGCCAACGCGGTGTAGATCATGATGACGATCCCACCTTTCATATCCAAGACACCAGAACCAAAGATCTTTCCGTCGTGGATTGTGCAACTTGCGGCAGTCCTGACAGTATCCACATGTCCCATGAAGACTAAAGGCCGCAGCTCAGTGGCGGGCCCAGTTATGTAGCTTACGATTGATGGCCGTGCACAGTACTTCGAGCAGTATGCCTCAAGGGTATGCTTCCTCAGTTTACAAAAACCTTCTTGGATCTCACGATCTATCCGAGCAAAGATCTCGGATTTGTCATCGTAAGTTGAAGAAGCAATGTTGACCAGGTCTTGCCAGAACCTGATCATTTCTTTTTCATGTTCCTTAATGAACTGTTTGATATCATCCATAGTGCCCTCCGGCGTTTATTCATGTCACGATTATCACTATATTACCTTAGTATACCAATTCGCTAGTGATCTTTCACTTACAAACTGATGGTATAACCAATTAACATTTAACGCGAAGGAGCTTCGCAATGTCTGACACTAACTTCAAAATCGCAATTGACCTGCATGGCACCTACGACCAGATGCCAGAACTGTTTGAAAAGTATCTCTTTACTTTGCCCAGTACGGATATCTATATCTTCAGCGGGTCACCGAAAGAGGATATCAATAATTACCTGGCTTCTCGGGTCAGTGAAATTACAGATCCGAACATCATGAACATGATGAAACGTGTTCAGCTCCTCTCCATTGTCGACTACTGTTTTGAGCAGGGTCTCCCGATGGAACCAAGAGTCAGTGAACGCAGCGGCCGTGAGTCCTGGTACTTTAAGGGGGACGAAGCCATCTGGTGGGCGATGAAAGGCATCATCTGTCAGAAGCACGGTATCAACCTGTTGATTGATGACAAGGAAGAATACCTGAACTTTATCAACATCGGTCGCAACATCATGCCCAAGTTCATTCTGTTCAAAGGGTTGAACGGTGAACCAGCAACCAAAACCGACTTTATCAGGTTGTTTTCCCCGGCTTGGTCAACGTTCGCTGGAATCCATCCAGCGCTAGCGTTTCAGACCACCAGGCAATTCAAAGACTAGCCACTGGGGCTTTTCTTATATATTTCATCAACCTAAACGCGAAGGAGCTTCGCAATGATTTCCAACAACATTATCACCAAGACAGACAGTTACAAGCACTCTCACTACCAGGTACTTCCTGAAGGTACCAAGACTGTGTACTCCTATCTGGAGAGCCGTAAAGGCATGTATCCGTATGACCTGTTCTTCGGTATGCAGGCGTACTTGATGAAGTATTTGACGAAGCCCTTCACCAAGAAGGACATCGACATTGCTGAACGTCGGGTCAACCAGCATATCCCTGAGCTTAAATTCAACCGGAAGGGATGGGAACACATTCTTAACAAGCACGGCGGCTACTTGCCACTGCGCATCCGTGCCGTACAGGAAGGCTTGAAGATTCCCTTGAGGATGCCTCTTGTCACTGTCCAAAACACCGACCCTGCGGTGCCCTGGTTGACTGGTCACATCGAGACCACTCTTCTGAGGGGTATCTGGTATCCGACCACCGTTGCTACCCGGTCGAACTGGATACGGGGAATCCTGGCTGAAGCGTTGAAGAAGAGCTCTGACACGACATCACCCATGGAAAAGCTGAACTTCATGCTGCATGACTTTGGTATGCGTGGCAACACCTGCGAAGAATCTGCTGGCATCAGTGGTGCAGCTCACCTGGTGAACTTCATGGGGACCGACACAATGGACGCGCTTGACTGGGTGGAGACATACTACTCAGAAGAATGCGCCGGTTACTCGATCCCTGCGACAGAGCACTCAGTCATGACGATCTACGGTCGTCGGAATGAGATTGAAGCGTATCGGACCGCTATTCGCAAGTTTGCGAAGAAGGGTGCCATCTTCGCTACTGTGGCTGACTCGTACGACATTTTCGAAGTTTGTCGTTCGATCATGCCCCAGCTCAAAGATGACATCGTGGCATCTGGCGCCACCATGGTACTCCGTCCCGACAGCGGTGATCCCATGAGCGTACTGCCGAAGATGCTGGAACTGCTGGAACCAATCTTTGGTGTGACCTACAACTCGAAAGGGTACAAGGTCCTCAACCACATTCGTCTGATCTGGGGTGATGGTATTAACCAAGACTCCGTCAAGGCGATTGTTGAGTTGCTGAACCAGCTTGGTTACAGTGTGGACAACATCGCATTTGGTTGCGGTGGCTGGATGGTGCAGGACCTGACCCGCGATACCCAAGGTTTCGCAATGAAGGCAGCTGCTGCACTGGTGGATGGTACACACATCGAACTCTGCAAGGACCCGGTCACTGACCCTGGTAAGCGCAGCAAGGCAGGCATGGTGACCACGTACCAGAACGGAGATGGGCAGTACTACTCTGGTCTGTGGATCGAAGGCACCGACGATGCCCTGCAGGATGTGTACCTTGACGGTGAATTGCTTAACACCACAACGATGGCTGCGGTCCGTGAACGGGCCGACATGGGAGCGTTCTAATGAGTGCTACGATTTATTCTGAACGCCACATCGGCGTGTTGATTGGCAGGTTTCAGCCGTTTCATCTCGGCCACATGCACCAGATCAGCGAAGCGTTGGACCAAGGTCTGAACAACTTCAAGATCTTCATCGGCTCAGCCAACAGTGGACGGACACTCCAGAATCCGTTCACGGTTGCGGAAAGAGTTCAGATGATCGGCCTTGCAGTCGGTGACATGCTGATTGACAAAGGTTGCGCAACGGTCAAGTCTGAGGCTTATTCGCAAAGCGTCACTGATCAGCAGGCGTATCCGATCTGGACCATCACTGGTGCGAAATCATCTCGTGAACAGGTCACGATCGAGATCTACCCGCTGAATGACTACTTGTACAACGATGACAAGTGGAAGCTTGAATTCCTGACAGCACTGTTCACTGAACGGAGCGGTTTCAAGTTCAGGCCGATCCACACCTTGCTGGGTTACCACAAGGATGCCACATCGTGGTACCTTGACGAATTCCGTGAACTGGAACAGGCAATCGTCAAGACTCCGTACAAAGCGGTGATTGGTGGCACTGAAACCATGATCAGTGCGACCGACATCAGAGAACGTTACTTCCTTGATGAGACCATCTCAATGACCGATTCCTACAAGGAAAACGGTTGGGATACCATTCTGCCTTACAAGGTTGCACTTTGGCTGGAATTGTTCAAAGTACAGCAGCCGCGTGATTGGCAGTATGTTCGTGACGAATACAAGTTCATGGTTGATTACAAGAAGCTGTGGGCGGGATCACCATATCCCCCGATCTTCGTCACAACCGACGCCTTGATTCAACAGGGTAACAACATCCTGATGATCCAACGGCGGACTCAGCCGGGCAAGAACATGTGGGCAATGCCTGGTGGATTCTTGAAGGACAATGAACTGCTCGAGACTGGTATGCTTCGTGAACTTCGCGAAGAAACTGGTCTCCGTGTATCCATGCCTGTCCTCAAGCGGTGCATCGTGAACCGTGAGGTCATTGACAATCCGAACAGGAGCAGTCGTGGCCGTACGATCACACATGTGTTCCACATCAAGTTGGAGGACATCTCCAATGGTCTGCCAGCGATCCGTGGCGCATCTGACGCAGTCAAAGCACGGTGGATTCCACTGTACGAGGTTGCCAAGATGAAGGCCGAGATCTTTGAAGATCACTGGGACATCATTGCCAAACTGATCAAGTTCTAAGCTCAACAATGTGACCTACCGAGGGATTTCCCTCGGTAGGTCACTCTAAGTACCCAATTATTTTTGTCAATCAATTAAAGGAACAACTATATAACTATTTTGGATCTACTGGATTTACTAACCAAACAACCTCCGAAGGAGTTTCCCATGTTGTATCCTGAACTGCAATTGTACTTTGATGTGGAACGTGAAGTGCTGATGATCCTGAACGAACTGACCGATCCAAGCACGGAAATCATTATGACCGACGTTGATCTTCATGAACTGTCGGTTCAGCAGGGCAATGAACTGCACAAGTCTCAACTGTACCCTGTCACTGACAACGGCATGGGTGGTGTTTGCTTCCGTGGTGAAATTGGCAAGGTCCAGATGGATACTTGCCTCAAAGCGTTTGAAACTTCAGGCACAATGAGTGAATCAGCAATGTGTGCGTATTATGAACGCTTCAATGGTCAGCTTGTCTACTCAGTTCCGGGCATCACCATGGGCATCCTTAAGTCGGTCATCATGTTCAAGACTGAGTTCATAACTCGTGAACTGGTCTTCAGCATGGTAATTGGCATCATTGCTCACGAACGTCGGCATGCCGTCCAGACTTTGGCCAAACTTAACATCGGTGGATTTGAAGGCAAAGACATCATGTCGGTGCATATCACTGAATACGCGGCACAGCCTTCTGAAATTGATGCCCTCTGCTTCAACATTGCGGTCCAACAGGGTTTAGCCAGAATGGAAGACGTTGAAACCTGGCAGCCGGATGAAGAATACAAACAAAACTGTTTGACGGCAATCAAAAACTTAGCCGCCCACTCTGAAAAAATGTTTCCCAACAAGACGGCAGTTGCGGGCTAAGGAGTCCATCATGTACAAGTCCATCCTGCTTTTCCTTGCAATCTTGGTCTTTGGCCTTTCTGTTTCTGCCCGCGCGGCGGTCTATGCTGACAGCTACATGGCATCCACAGAAGACGGGTTTTATGTCACTGGTCTCGATGATCAGTATGAAACCTGCTACCAAACCTCCAACTCCATCACCGACAAGACTGGATGTCTGGAAAAGTTCATTGACCGTTCCAGAAAGGACATCCCGGTCTCGTTGAAGATCATCCGTACCAGCTGCAACAAGCCCAAATGTGCTGAAATGGTAAAGGCCATCGAAAATGGTTACCAACAATTCGGTGCTTCCATCGATGGTATCTTCAACTACTCTGCTCCGAAGGCAACCTACGCCAGACTGGCACTCAACGCCACCATCATCAAGGGCATGCAGGATACCACTGCTCAACTATCAACCTTCATCCAAAACTTCGACAACTAACCACAAGGAGTCTCACATGCTTGCTGAAATCAATGACCTCATCAACAATATCTCTGTCATCATCGAAAACACCAGCAATGATCAGGTGGTGAAAATCACCACGGCTGTGAAAGAAGATCTGATCAGGTTGCGTGAAAACTATACCACCAAGATGACCACGCACAACGCCAACGTCGACATGGTTATCAACAACACCGAAACCATCGGTGATGCTGTTCAGGCATTGCCTGGCGGCGGGTATGATGCCAGCAAAGACCTTGCAGAAGTCAGCATGCTTATCGCCAACCTCAAGCTCGACTAACAAGGAACTATCATGAAAATCATCTCCTGTTTGATCCTTATTCTCGGCATCGCCTGCACTGCTCACGCCCGTGATCCTTTCGACACCTTCATGTCCTTGAACTATCAGCAGTGCGCCCGCACCTCTGGTGAAAGCATCTGTCTCGCCCGTGAGCTGGACCAGCAGAACAAAGCCTTGGCTGTACTGCGCCAGAACATCATCAACCACTGTGGCGGCCGGCAGCAATGCATCGCTTCTTTTGAAAACTACCGCATGGCCATGGATCAAGATCTCATCGCTCTTCAGCAGCTGATGCAGGCGACTTCACCCAACACCAACTCGATCACTTTGAAGAAAGCAGCGGTCATCATGACCATGCGTCGCATTGAACTTCTTGGGGCATTGTTCCCCAGACGGTAGACATGATGGCCGGGGATATCCCCGGCCATCATCAAAACCTACAGATGTTTTATTTTTTATAAAGGAGTCATTATGCACAGATACGTCATCACTGATATTGCTGGGAACATCTGGTTTGGTGAGATGACCTTAAACTGGTTCCAAAAGTTGTTTCCACCAAAACAATTCACGTTAAGGAATGCTCGGCAATCAATCAATCAAAAAGCAGCATTAAACACAGTGTTCTTTAAAGTTGGTGATCCTGTTCCACATCCATTTTCAACACTTGTTCCTGGACTTTGGACAAACGTCGCGATTGATGAGATGACTCTGCAATGGAGTTCTTTCTTCCGAGTACATGATCAAGCTGAGAAGACTGGTCTATCAGATCGACCAGTAGCTGATCGTGAGAAGTATGGAATAGTCATTGATAACGACGACTAGCGTACATTATTATTTCTCTGACAAATATTGAATGTACAGTCCGAATATTGTAAACCCCAACCCTTGAAGGAGACAGAAATGTCGCTTCCGATTCTTACATTCACAGCCCTTGTGAACTATACTCCCAATCTGACCGCCGGCACCGTGCTTGAACGCGCTTCGGTACAAAGCATCTTCGGCCGTGTCAACGACCAGCTGATACATGATTTCGCTGGTCAGGAACTGACTCTGACGATCAAACGTCTGAGCCGTGACTCTGATGGTAACATGCGTGGCGCGGCCAAAGACGATGAAATCTACACCCTGAACGACTCCAAAGCCGCCGCCCTGCGGCATCTCCACCTGACCGACGCCAATGGCAATCAGGTTCGTTCCATCGTTCTGGCCCTTACCGAACTGGTGGCCACAGAACTGTTTGGTGAAATCAACGACGAAAAGGTCTTCTCCTGCCCGGTAGCTGAAAACCTTCTTGGCGTCATCGGTGAAGCCAGCAGCATCTTCAAAGCCACCAATGAATTCAGCTACCCCATGCACGAAGGTCTGCTGCTCTACCCTGACAACAAGTGGTATGTCCTCGTTCGCTTCTTTGGTGAAGAAGGCAAAGATCCCCAGGTGGAAAAACGTCTGGCCACTGCGGCCGAACTCAAAGCCGCTGGCATCAGCCAGGACTTCCCGATCAAAATCGCCATCGACTTCAGCAACGGCGCCCCCAACAAGTTTACCGACGACAAGGGTGTCTGGCAGATCGTTACCGGTGCCAAGTTGGTGAACACTGACAAGGGTGGCACTGCTTACGTACTGGATTACCGCGCCTGCACCCAGGCTGAAATCCCTGTGGTCCCAGCCGGTGACCCTGCTGCTGAAACCACCAAGGTTGCGGCGCCTACAGTCGCCACAAGCGAAAAGAAGTAACCCTTCTTGACACATCCATCTGGTGGCTCAAATGCCACCAGATGTGATCGTTGTATGCTTAGTGAACTCTACCCGAGGGCTTTCCATGAACTACTACAAATCACGTTTTGATGGACTTCCGTATTTTCAGCCAGAAATCACAGTGAAGCACATCGAACGCATTCTTGCTTGCTGTACGTATTTTGAAACAAAAGATCAGCATGCCAGCGCACTGAACTCACCATTGCTTGGTGTTGTACCAATCTACTTTACGTCAATTGATGTTGCCATGCTGTATGATGTTTTTCAAGTCAATGAGGATGACATCACTAAGATTGTTCAGGAGAGTGAGTTCACTGATCCTAACTGGGTTGTGACCAACGATCCTTATAACAACGTTGTCATCTATCTCGTTCACCGAATCATGGCTACCTCACTTGATGGTGACATCAAGAAACAAGGGGCGATGGCTCTGTTGAAACTGCTCCATTACAAATATTTCACTTCATTGGTATTCAACTCGTACAAGTTTGGTGCTGATGAAGAAACCATGTCTTGGGTAATCAACACTCTCTCTAAGAAGTATGACCTCACCAAGTACGAAACATGGAAAGCCGTTATTGAAGCCAGATGTGAAGATATCTTGACACCGGGATCACTTCACTACGATACCCTGCTGAAGTTCACAGATGACGTAGCGATCATCTACGTCATCTCAGACACTCAATCCAACCTTCGTCAGAAGATCGTCCGGATCAACTGTCTCTACTACGAAGCAAAGGCTCAGAAAGAGTCCATTGGTAGTTACAGTTCTTTGGATAACATCGACGGTCAGAAGATCATTGCCTCAACCACAGAAATGTTTGACGTGATGATCTCAGGGATGAGTCTTCAAGCTCAATCCCCAGCAAGGCTTCTTGACTTTGAGTTGCTTGAAGTCATCGCTTCCAAGTACAAGGAAGTGTCAGCTGAAACGCTTCGGTTAACCTTGACCAAATTCTGTGAGCTGACGGTCGAGCAGGCATCATCACAGAACTACAAGCGCAATATCTATCTCCAGAACAAAGAGACTGGGGAAAAAGACTTGGTGTATGTATCAACGCAAAAACTACTCTCTGAGTTCTTGCAGAAGTCATATCGCTATTGCATCATGAGCAAAGATGTCAACATGTCTTCGAAGAAATCTATCCTGATCAAGGTGATCAATACGTACACCTCATCTCGTGTGATTGATCCTGACATTTTGACAATCAAACGTTCCTTCATGTACTTTGTCCTCAACTGTGAGATCAGTCGTCGACCAGCCACCAACGCAGCATTGTCAGTGTGCTTGGTTATCTACTTCTTGATCAGATCTTTTGATTACGTGCAGTAGAGGACAACTATGTACACATTCAAAATCCCACATGACTTTAGCAATCCGACATTACTCATGCGTCCCGGTGAGGTACATTACCACACGATCAACCTTGGTCAATGTGGTTACACTGGACCCGGGAAGTACTCGATCCATGCAGTTGCTAGCAATGATGTTAAGGTCGAAGTATTTGTCAGTGACATCTCTCTTTCAGAAATGGAATTGGGATGGAATAACTGCGAAAGCATCCAACAATTTGTAGTGAACGGTGGCAACAACCATTTCCAACAAGGGGAATTCGTTGATGTCGCTGCACTACTGATGTTCAAACTCACGGCGTCTTCTCTTGCTCCAGATGTTGTTGCAGTCAGTCTGAGCTTGTGCTTCAAAGATTTGCCTCGAAAAAAGCAACCAAAACTGACCCCATAATCGAGATACCTGCAGGGCGACCTGCAGGTATCTCAGATCTTTACTTAAAGACGGTTGATGCTGCACCCAATGCCCCACCAATCGCACCACCACCAAGAGGGGAGCAAGATTGATTCAGTGGAGTACTGTTGTAGATCATGTTGTTCTTCGACAAAGAGTCCATGTTACTACCGAAGTAGTAGTCATAGACGTTTTTCAGCAAAGCGACACTACCAGTGTTACAAGCACCAAGCAGATAACTACCATCACTGGAGACTTTGATCTGAAGGAAGATCAAAACAAAGCAACCAATGATGTTAAGCAAAAAGAACAAGAGCGCACCCAGCGCAAGCATCTCAGGAACTCGGCTGTTACCAATACGAGCTTCCCGATCACGAGCAGACTTGCGATCGTCAACCACAAGAGCGGCAAGATCGATCCCTTTCTGAGCCATCTCTTCTTGGAATCGATTGTTTTCTTGTTTGATCGCCAACACCTGATCAGGTGTCAGGTTTTGAAAAGCTGCGGCAACTTGTTGTTCTGTAACTTCCGACCCAAGACCAAGTGCTCCACCAAGAGCAGCCACAGCGGCACCTGCAAGTGGACCACCAAGGGCGGTAGCAATCGTTGGAGCAAGTGTCCCAACGACTGACTTCCAGTTAAAATCCATAACCCCTCCGAATGTTTTCTTCCGTAGCCGCAGTGATGCCACTCACATGGATCTCATTGATCAACGCACGGCAAGCGTTTACTCGTGCCGTCCAGCCAGCAATGAATGTTCCATAGACCGATGATTTTCCTGTAGCCAATGATGTATAAAATTCCTGACGTTTGGTCTGGAACTTATTAGCCAGTTCAAAGTCACGGCCTTGGTCGTTGAGCATCTTGCATGCCGCTTGAGTCTTTGGACCAAAGTTAGCTGTGTAGCCATTGATTGTGCCTGTGCACAGTTCATCAATAGCTTTCTGCAGTTCTATTGTTGCCCGACCTGATCCACTGGTGACCGAGAAATCGTAGTACACGATGGATGTCAGAGGTGGCGCCAGTTCTGCTTTCCCTTGTTCCCAAAACGTTCTACGGAACAAACGTTTTGCAGTGTCAAAGTCAACCAGCTTGATATCCTCAATGTCGACCTTGCCGTCCTTGTTCAGATCGGCGACATCAATATCAAGATCTTTCAGGTATGCCAGAGACACACCATTCCGGGTTGGCCCACCAGGGTCTTTTGGGTTGTTGGTCATGCCACCAAAATCACGTTCCCAATAACGAACGTGAACATGGGCAATGTTATACATTTCCTCGTTCGACAGTGCGTTTACTCCCATGATGGTACTCTCCTCTTGGGAAAATTAAAAGAATATCACAGAATGATCTAATTTCAAATCTTGGCTTAGTGTTATGAATCTAATCTTCCAAGGAGTTCTTTATGCTTAAACCCCGAGACGCCACCATCACATCCGCTGAAAGTGGTAAACTGGCCTTTGAAGTTTCTGAGTTCACGGTCCAAGTGGAGACCAGTAACTTCACACAACAGGCAGACGTTCTTAATTTCTTTTTGAATGCCAGCCTGACCAGCTCCCGGATGGTCATCATCCCACAATCCAGCAAACCTTGGGTTTGTGTCAATGTTCAACTGTGCCACCCTGATGATGGCTTGAAAATCCGCGCTGTCATCAACGAGATCAAAAGCAAAACCAAACACCAGGTCCGGATCATTCTGTAATCCAGTAGCTAGGCTCAGCATTGCTGAGCCTAGCTATTTTACAGGGCTAACAGTAAACGATCACGCATCGTGTTGACATCAAGTTGTTCTGCGCTACCATGGAATTCCTTCCTGATAACGTCATAACGATCACCGGCGTCAGCGTACGTGTCAATAATTTCTTTCACTCGACCAACTTCTTGACCACTGTGAATGTAACCCATGTCCAGTTTAATTGTCAACCGATTGTAGATCCATGCTTTCGCTGCGGTCACAATAAGCTCACTCAACTGAACAACCGCATCTGGAGTGAGGTTGGTAAAATCTTTGTCATACTCCAGTCGGCAATCAAGTATCCACGAGAATGACGTGATCATTGCCATTTCCGCTGGTGTGATCTTGATCTGATTACCAGCCATCAGAATCGGAGTGGGCATGATCGGTGCATCATTGAAAGTCACACCGTTCATGGCGGCGTTCGCAAATGAACCAGCGGTCACACCACGAGTCATCCCACCCATCATCCCAGAAGCCATCATTGCCAATGAGTTGGTTGCCCCATAAGGCATTGACATTGACAAGACTTGAGTGATCGAACGATACTCTCGTGCTTCAGGGGGAATCTTGTAGATCGCAAATGGGATCAGTGGGATCATGTTCGCATCAGAGGTTTGCATCCTTGACATGCGTGCCCACTGTGGAAGCATAACAATCTTTTTATACTGTCCGCAGATTGCAGACACATCAGGACGGACACGTCCTTCAATGATCTCTTCAGTAATAGCTTCATCAAGCGAGCGGCGTTTCCCCTTTTGATCAAAGGCGAGTTCAAGGATCTCTTGAGGAATCTTAATGTATACACTACGCAGGGCTTGTTCAACAGCGTTTACCATGATAGCTCCTTGATGGTTAATGTCATCTTATTTTAAGTTACGGTGGTGGATAATTGAATACACTACACTTGGAGGTATTTATGGTTATTGAATTCGTTCAGCGTGCTGATTCTGTTAACGGAAAACGTGGCGACCGTTGGCTTGGTGGGTGGTTTGGTGACAACAATTTCTTGAATCGGACCGGCATCCTGTGTGAACTGCAGGCTAGCGCCATGGAAAACGGCCAGAAGTTTGAAATTGAAGACCTTGATCAGACAGTGGATTTCCGTGGTTGGGTCCTGATCAGTTTGGTCAGAAAAGAAATCATGGTCATCCGTGAAGCTCCTGGTCTCAACCGTTCGCTACTTGCATTTGTTGTTCCCACCAGCATCAGCACACTGGGGTTGTATGAAAATGCGAATAGCTATGATGACAACGTCGTAGCATTCTACACCCCCACTGGCAATATCACCCAGGATACCATGGTGTTCAATATGCTGGTGCCTAACGCCAAGATCCGACGGATTACCCAGACAAGTAACGTGCTTGTTTACCAAGGTGGCCGGGAAATCTTGACCCCTGGCAAGTCCTACAAGATTGCCTGGGATATGGTTGGTCCGCTTGTTGAAGAAATCAGTCACACTGACAAGCTCACTGAGCTGGTCAACCTGGTTGAACTGATGCGTGAACCCAAACCGTAACGATAGCATGGCCAGCAATGCTGGCCATGCTATCCAATGGAAAGTCCTATCTATATTACTTAGTAGAATAAACAATTCAATTTACATAGGAGGAATCGAATGTTTGACAGGATTGAGCTCTCTCGTCATCAGTACCACCTCTTTGAAAAGAAATGGTTGAATGGTGACTACCTTGAACTGCGGTATGGTCAAGCATTTTATCAGTTCTTCAAACTTGAAAAATGTACTGACCCCGAAGGCAAACTCAACAAACTGTACAATGCTGATCTCAGTGAATCCAGATCACTGATTAGCCAACTTTTCGTGTTCAGTTAAAAAAAGTCCATCACAGTTTACTCAAATTTCCAGCATTAACGCTGGAAGCAAAAGGTCCACACATGGAATGGTTAGATTGTATTCTGGTGGTATTGTCGGCTCAGAATCATCAACACTCCAACAAGTTTCTCTTGGTAACAAACACAATCCTCAACCGTACTCAACCCAACAAAAACTAACCCGGTCTCTTATTTATAAGGTGGGGGTAGCTCCCCCACCATCTTTGTTTGAACATATTTTTTTCTTGTAAAGTTCTAAGTTGACAATAAAGATATGTTCAACCTACAACCTTTTATCCTCAGAGATTTACAATGAGTAACGACCCAAACCGAATCGACAATGTGAATAAGGCGATTCAAAACTACGTGAACTATCTGAAAGACAACTCGCAAAATAGCGATGAAGCCATCAAGATTCGATTGAATGGTGCACGCGGATCTTCCGTTTCTTACTCTGGTCCTGATGGCTCGTTCACGGTCAAGGTTGACGCCGCTGGCAATGAAGCGAGTGCTAATGTACATTTCACTACTGGCAACTTCAAAGCGACAGTCACTGAAGACACCTGTACCGCTAAAGGGGTGTCACCAGTCTTTCACCGGCATTGGGGTAAGTTCCATGACGCATTCAATTCTTGATATCCATGGAACTGTGGTAGATCATTCTGGTCATCTCAACGGAGAACTCAGTTCAGTTGAGTATCTTTATCAGCACTGGGATCATCAATTCCCAGTTGACCCCCTAAGGATACTTTTCTTCCTTGGTGGCAAGCTAAAACAAATTGATCGGAGCAATAAAGATGCGTATTACCTGGGCGCTGGCTCAACGATCTTTGTCTCTGAACCAATCATTTCTGGTTATCCTGCTTGGGAATCAAGACTGGTTATTGCTCGAGAGCTTCAGTTCTTTGTTCGTCGGATCAACTCATTGCAACTAAACCGTCAGTCAGAAGAATTTCTGAATATGACCAAGATGGCAATGAAGACCATGCTCCCATTAAAGGACTTGGCAAAAGATCTGATCGGGCAACCAACGATTGAATCTCTCAGTGTTAAATATGATTGCCCCATTTCAGTATTGCGTGACTACATTGATAAGTACGTGTCCAAAGGACGATTGCCAAAAGGTATCTAATTGTCGCATATCTCACGGGTAATTCCGTGAGATATGTTGTGATACGAACTTCATTATCTTTCAAATATAAGGAGCTGAAAATGCCTCTTTGTTTATCAGGAGCAGACCCAACATTCTACAAAACAAAGGCATTGAATACGGATCTGATCCAAAACTATCAGATAAAGTACGCGTTTCCACAAACGTCACCAAACTTTATCAGTGATGGTACCCCTCTCAATGACAGCTTTTCATCGGTTCTTGATGGTGCACCTGTGGTCAGAACGTACAACGACTTTGTAGTTAACGCTGGTCACACGGTGACTACGTCAAACCGCTGCAAAGGTCTGTACCTCAACATCTTGGGTAACTTGGTTGTCAACGGCAAACTGTCCATGACTGCCCGTGGTGCCAGCTGTCCTGGTCAACATGTGATCATCGATAAAGATTATCGACTGATCTACTACACATCTGCCCTTGAGAGTGGTTTCGACTATTCTCAGTTTACGTTGATCAATAAAGATGGTGGACTCGGTGCAGCACCGTACATTGCGAACCCGAATCCAATCATTGATTCAAGGGGAGCCTGTGGCGCAGGTGGAGGTACCGGTGGTAAAGAAGGAACTACGGCCTTCCTCACGACCAGAGGTGGTAATGGTACTTCTTTCTCTGGTGGCGCTGGCGCCGGTGGTGGTTGCCTGTGGCATGTTGACGGCAGTTCAATCATTACTTACGGGTGCGGCTCAGTTGGTTCTGACAACGGCGGTGCCGGTGGCGCTGGTGCGTATTCTGGCTATGCCACTCCTTCAGTTGGTGGTGGCGGCGGTGCCGGTAACCCAGGAGGTATTTGCAAACAAACCTCCCGCAATGGTTCGTCTGGCGCAGGTGGTCTGATGATCATCTTCGTCCATGGCAACATCATTATTGGTCCTTACGGCTCAATTGAAGCCAACGGCTCAAAGGGTGGTGCTGGTCTTGTTGGTGTCCCCGGAGTGAGTCATCCAAGCTACCCGGGTGGTGGTTCAGGTGGTGGTGCCATCTACTTGTTCAACCGTGGCAGTATCAATGATCAAAGCCGTATCACGGTCACTGGTGGTGAGTATGGTGAAAAGATCCTTGACTCAACCAAGCTTTGCTGCGCTGGCAGCAATGGTACCCTGAAGATCCTTCCATTTTAATTGGATCTTAAACGACAAAAGGTAAGTAAGCAATGTTAGTTTTTCAGGGATGTGAAGCAACTGACTTAGCCAATATGCAATACCCGGATCATTTTCATTGGTATCCGGAACTATTTGCAAACTGCGGCACGACCCCAGCCAAAATAGCAGCAGTTGTCAACAATTCACTTTACGGTAGTGTTGGAATAAACAACATTGCTGCTGCTCAGGTGAACACGAATGATGCTGTGAATGGGTTGGACATTCGATATGGTGTCACCGCAAAATCTCCAATTGACCTGTTTTACCCATCGGCAACCTTGGCAAATCTCGCAATGCTCCGATTTGGACCAATTCCGAAACCAAAGACGATCTCAGTTGATCTGAAAGCGATCTTTGGCACCCAGTTACGGGAATGCTTTATGGTGCTGGCAATTTGTGGATCAGTTGTTTATTCACTGTTCAACCTGTACCAAGGTACAATTGACGCCAACTACGGGTATGGCCGAAACGGTGTGTGGACAAATAACGCAACAACCAGACTAAAAACACTTACAGCAACAACCACGTACACTGGCACCCTACAGATCTCTGCAATGCCCAAATGTTTCACTCTTGGTGAGACGTCTTGTGACATTGCGATTGTTCGTTTACAACAAGCGTATTGGGAAGGAACTGGAGCTGGCATGAGAAATGCTTCCACCTTATACCTCAAGAATCTCGAAATCACCACAAAGTAATCCGTGTCTCCACCGGGACCCCGGTGGAGACACTTTCTACAACTCATTTATTTTTGTGTACAGGTTGATTTCCTGTGGAAGCTGGATGTTGTCTTTCTTCAAACAGACAACATCCTTGTACAAGAACCCAGAGTACAAGGTAGGATCATGATAGATCATCCACAACTGCGGAGCATATTGCGAATCCATGTATCCATTCAGCCATTCCAAAAGAGTTTGTTTGTGACGTGGATCAAATCCATCATCACACTCATCGAAGAACATCGGGAAATCATTCCCGTTAGCAGCGAATACCAATGCTGGGTAAAACGCAAAGTTGATTGCTGCTTGTTGTGACTTGCTCAAGCGACTGATTGGTCCGGGTTGTTTGTTATTGCACCGAGCCATGAAGTCACAGCTCACATCGTCATGTTCTTTCAGTAACTCAAGCTGGATTGGGTACGTCCAGATCTTGTTAAGAATGAAGTTGACGTTCTCAAGGATGGCATTGATGAACTGCAACGTGTGATGATGAGGCATACCGGATTCAGGGTTTAATCCGATCTCAAGATAGTTGTAGATCTTCTGTCGCTTCTCAATCGTTTCGATGAGAGAAGTGATCTCCTCAGTGTACCGTGCCCGAAGAGTTTCTTGTTCTTTGAGCTGATTGGTCAGGGTGTAGATCTGGTTATCCAATTCCTGCTTCTGTTCTGTGAATGATGGCAGCACACAAGTTTGCAAGTACTGGATATACTCATCAAGCATGACGTACTGATGATGGCTAGCTACGTTCTTGAGTAAACGTTCCCCAGCTTCATACAGCTTCTTATACCGTTCCCCAAACTGGATTTTCTCATTGATATCCTGACAAAGGGTGTGCAGCATAATCGCATCCACCTGACACTGTTGGAGTTGTGCAAGTTTCTCTTGATAGAGCTTCTTGAGTATCTCCATCGCTGGTGTCTGAACTTTCTTGAGAGCATCAATTGTTGACTGAGCTTGTTGAATCTCTTTCTCCAATTCAACTTTTTCTCGAATAAACTGCTGTGCCTGAATGGTCATGTGACACTGATGCAACCAGTGATTCAAATCACCATTCAAGATTTTCAGTAGATCTCGTTCAGTGTACTGCCAAACAGTTCCCGATAATAACTGGAACACCTGTTCAATTGTGCTTAACTGTTGCTTCAGGATGCCGAGCATATCAAACATTTTGTTTGAGACTCGTTCAACTTTCTGAAGTTGTTTTGATTGTTGTTCAATCTCCACTTTCAGGTTCTTCGCTTTAACTTCAAGTTTTTTACGTTGCGACCCAAAGTGTACAGCGTAATCACAGGTTTTACAATTGCTAAGGATTTCCGTCGGACCATTCAGCAATTGTTTTAGCTCTTCTTCAATCTGAAATAGCTGATCGTCGGCTATCCGCATCCGTTCTTTGTGATGTTGCCAACGATTTTGCAATTGGTTATACTTGTAGTTGACTCGATTGCATCGATCCGTGGGATACCAAACTCGATGAAGTTGAGCGTTCTCACCAGTAAACAAATCGTACAATCGTTCTTGTACCTGCTGATGTCTTGAAACCTGTGAGTCGGGAATGGTTGGAAACTGAAAGAACTCCTTGATCTCATCGAGGCGTTTCAACTTGACGGAAATCAAGTCAATACAGTCCTTCTGCTCATTGTCTTGGACTGTGAACATTGAAGGATCATACTGCTGCAGCTCTGACTGAATCTTTTCAAATGACTCCCGTGTGTTTTTCAACTGCTCTTCAAACTGGCTACGTTGAGCAACCAACGCGGTCATCTGGTTCTCAAACTCGTCTACTTCAAATCGCATCGGAGCTGTGGCAAGAATATGTTGCACCCGCTTACGATATTTTACGGCTTTCTCAACCGTCACTTCTTCATGTTCAATCGTCAGACGTTCATCTTGATATTCCTTGATTCGACTATTGAGCAGAAAGATTTCATTCCCAAGATCCAGCTGCTGCTGACTTAAGATCGTGGACTTTTCCATCATGTCAGCGATGATCTCTTTAGAGAGTAATTTCTCTTCAACTGTCTGCTTTCTGGTGTACAACAACTGAAGATTACTCTTAGCTGTTCGCAGTTCAGACTTTGCTTGTTTGTGCAATTGGACAATAAAGTCTGGTACGGATGGACTCATACTCAGTAGTAACTGCTTTCGATCAGCAACCGACATGTTAGTTACCTGATACCGACAATGTGTCAGGTCGTCAATCAACTGAGTATAACCAAGGTGTTGAGCACACAAGTCAATTTGGGTGTTGGTTAACCCATTGACGTTCAACTCAGCACCATTCTTGCAGAATGAATGTTTCCCCTGCTTCTTTTCAAAGCTTGACGTGATAACGTATTCTTCACCGTCATGCAAGATCGTTAGCTTCTTGTAACCACCGGTATGGTAATCACTCTTAGTTGCTGGAAGAGGAGTGATTTGTGCAATCAGTTTTGATTTACCTGAGCCATTTGTACCGATAACAATCTGTACCTGACTCATTGCCTCTATCTGTATTGATCGAATGTCTCCAACGACATCCAACCATTTCAATCCTTTTATTTCAACTTTCGTAACGTACATGCGAACCTTCTTAGTTAAGTTGGAAGCATATCACAATACCTTAACGTAGGAAATCAGGGAACTAACCATTTTTAGTGACTATCATTTGGCTAGGTTTACCTAAACATTAAGAGGATCACTATGTCACTCATGAATAATGATGCAATGTTCCCGTACGTTGACATTGATGCCATCTACCTGAAGTGTGGCAACAATCAACGGCTAAAAGAAGTTTATCGGATGCTGCTTAACCAGCTCTACAGTGAATGTGATCAAGTGGTCTGTCCGATCACTGGTGATGATGCAACTAATCGGCACTTCACCTACAGCACATTCGCAGTGAATGCTGAATCATACCAAGCGTCCTATCATGACGAAGTGTACTCTTGGCATGTTGGTCCCACCGGGATCACAGTTCCGTATGGTAATGCCTTGTCATTTCACATCTGCAGTTCTGACTGGCTGGCAAAGGTTTCCCGCTCATTGCGGTGTATCTGGCATGCTGCTCGATTGATCCCCAACGACGACAAATACCATCGGACATTCGTCAACATCAGTATCCCGTGGTTGGCGTTGGACAAACCAATCGACACCGTCACAGACCAAGAGTTGATTGACTACGCTGAAGTAGTCTTAGCATCAATCTCTGGCCAAGTGTGGGTAAAGAACAAGCAGGTCATCAGTCTGCCAGCTTACCAATGAGGCAATCATGAACGAACTTATCATCAAAATCACAATTGTGTCAAAACCACTGGCTTACTGGCAAACAAATGATCCAGTGATCCCATTTGGTCAAGCGGCGCATGTTGTTGAAAACGCCATGAGTCAGGTTCGCATTGGTGATGGGGTCGCCAAATGGAGTGCCCTTCCTGATAAGAACATTGACATGAGCGTAGCTCCTCACCACGGCACACATGACACAAGTGGCACTGATCCAATCAGTATCCACCTGAGTCAAGTCAGTGACTTCACTGCACAACATGGCTCAATCGCAGCTTCAACTACTGTGGTTGGGCACATCCAAGTTGCCAGTGATGCTGACATCGCTACTGGTACAGAAACCGGCAAAGCTGTCAACCCAAAACAGTTGAAGACAGCTTTGGACGCTCTTTCATTGGTTGCCATCCAAGCCACTGCACCGGAAAAGAAAACTGTGTTGTGGGTAAATACTACCGACTCAACGATCAACTACTGGAACGGGTCGGCTTGGGTAACCACAGTTGGGCGTTTTGCTGACGTGACCTAAAGGAGTTTGAAATGGCCGTTAATGAAACGATTACTCAAACTACCTTTACTGGGTTCAGTCGATTCCCTAAGTTTGTGCACATTCAAGAACTGAAAACTGCGCTTACTCAACTGGATGCGTACAGTAAGAATGTTGTTAACTGCAACTGTGCCCCAAGTAACTGTTGCCAGGCAAACTGTTCTTATACCTGTCAATCCTGTCAAAGTTGTCAATGGTGTCAAACTTGTCAAAGTCAATGCCAAAATTGTTGGAACTGCAATTGTGGTGATGACGGATCTTAGGAGGTAGCATGTCTTTACCAACCAGACAAGAAATCATTGACATGACTACTCAATTTGAGCAAATCCGTGACAGTGTAACCTACAAATCTGGTCAAACAAAACCAGTAATCGACAAGCATACTCACACCGTAACTTTCCCGGAGAGGGTGACACTTACTTCGCTGCAAGCTGGGGTGAAACAACTTGAGAGTTATTACTCTCAAAACTGCAATTGTTTAACCAACCCACAATGTTGCCAGACTTGTCAAATCTGTCAGGTGTGTCAAAGCTGTCAAAGTTGTGAAAGTGGTTGGTGTGAAAATAACTGTTTGCAGTGCAACTGATAGGAGACCATCATGCTCAAGATATACTCCCTGGCTGTTGATCAGACAAGAAAGTTCTCAATTGATCTGGTGGACAACCAACTTTCTGTAAAAGTCATTGATGACTCAACCAACGGGATCGTCAATGAGTGCTCTCCCACCTTGATCGAGTCTTACCACTCTTATGGACTGTTTAGTGGCAACTTCGTTGAACGAGTGCCCAGCACAATTTTCAAAGAGTTGGATCAGGTGATCCATGCCGGATCACTCAAACTCGTGAACTATCTCCGCCTTGGTTATGGCCCACGGGAATCGTTCATGGGGATTGCTGACTTTTGGTCACACAACCCACTTGGTCAAGTTGACACTGGTTTGTACACCGACCAAGAAAAGGACATTGTGATCACTGTCTTTGGTGGTTGGAATCCGGATAGTATCGTCAATAGCTCGATCCCATACGAAGTCCGCACCCCACTGCCGGCAGACACATTTCACTCGCATAAATCCAATGCCCGTTGGACGCTTTGGGATCGATATGCGGTCGGAATCAATGGCTTGGAATACTGGGCAGACCAAAACGGTATTCGAAAAGACACCAATGCAGAAACAATTGCAATTCCAACAAAGGAATGTTTGGAGTTTAATCTCCAGAAGTATACCTCTGATTGGTCAACAAAGCTTGAACGCCCAGTCGACTGTAATGAACTAACGCTTGAAACCACTTGTGGTCTTTTGCGCACAACCAGAGTCCCGTTGGTTGAAGGCAAAGCAAAATTCCACCTGTACCCGTTTGGTCATCTTGGTGAATTCAAAATCAAGGTTGGCTGGCGATGGTACCCTGTTTGGGATGAATACAAGTTCACGTTAATTTAAATATAGTAGTGAGAAGGTGTTTGCCTTCTCACTACTGCAAATAAGGATTAAACCATGAACAATCTGCTTTCTATCCCTGCTGTCAGAACTATCTTTCTGATGCTTGGACCTAAATGTAATCTGTCTTGCAAGTATTGCTTGCAGTCTTTAGATACGACTCCGGTTAAGCTCAACCCCGACATTTTTCCATTCATTGAAAAGATTGCTGAAGCAAACCCAGAAACACCAGTACACCTCCAATTTTTTGGAGGTGAGCCTTTGCTTCACTGGGATTCGGTAATCAAGGAAACACTAGATCATTTCGAAGGTGTTGAGAACATCCAGTTTTCCATGATCACCAACGGTGTTGGTCTTACTCAAGAAATCGTGGATACCTGCAACCAGCGAAATGTTAGCATCTGTGTGTCGTGGGATGGGCCAAACACACAAGAACTTCGTGGGTTTGATGTTCTGAATTCTGAAAAACACCGAATATTGTTGTTGCAAGTTATTCGGCTTAGTTTGTCAGCTGTCGTCACATCCGAGTCATATCCAGTAGAGATCATCGATGCTGCGATGCCATTCGTTCTTGATTACCATGCTGCTACTGGAAATCACTGCTCGATCAACTTTGACACCATCTTTCAATCGAAAGACCCCGAGCTTGAAAAGCTTGATCTCTCAAGATTGTACAACGATAATCAGATCTTGTGTGCCGAACTGAAAAAACGGTTGCTGAACCAAGAACACAACCCGTACTACGCTCATCACGCTGATCAGATCTTTGGGATGTTGACCAAGTCAATTAAAAACGACACCGACTTCTTGTACAGTACCTGTGCATGTGAAAATGGGTATGCTGTGCTCAACCTTGGAATTGACGGTACACTGTATCAGTGTCACAATGTGGCCACCGTACTCGGGAATATTTACTCCGGTTACCTTCCGTATATGAAGGCGGTGATCCGCAATGATCCTACGAAAACTAGGGTGGTTGAGACTTGTCAGCATTGCCCAGTTGTTGCAATGTGCAAAGGGGGATGCATGCTTGTTCCAGCTGACCAAATCAACGGTAATTACTGTGGAATCAAACGAGCGATGTTTCTTCCGTTCATTGAGCTTCTATTGTCCTTTGACAAGGATACTCCAAAATGAAATCACTCACCATCCATTTAGGTAGCCAGTGCAACGCCGCTTGTGAGTACTGTCACTGTGAAAAAAATGGTCATCTTGAACCCGATGCTGAAGCATTAGCCGTCAGGATTAATGAACTTCCAGAACATTCCAGAGTGAAGTTTCTTGGTGGTGAACCATTGGTCTACTGGGACACAATCGAATACCTCCAAAAGAAGTTTCGTTTGAAGTATCAGTGGTCAGTTGGTACAAATGGTATCCTTCTTGACAAGTATCTTGACAAGTTGAAACGATTTCAAACTCAGATTTGTATCTCTTATGACGGCAGCAGCTCTCTGCGAAAAATGCCGGTCAACTGGGATATCCTTTACCAGCTATCTGAATTGTGGTTGAGTTATACGGTGATGAACACCAATTGTGATGTGCTCAAAGAGATGACATTCATCGATGAGATCTCTAAAGAATACGTCACTCCTATCTGGTGCATTCCTCACTTCATGCATGCCTTGGTCCAAGAGCATCAACCCTTTGTCATTACCGATCAGCAGCTTGATCAACTGATCGCTGATTGTCAGCTGGCAATTGACTACTTTGTTGATGCCGCCCCAACAAGTGTTCCAATGTCCAAGTACTTTGGAATCTATTTGTGGATTGCATCAAAAGTTCACCAGAACAATTTTTCCTTTGGTGAGACGACTTGCTTTAACAACAATCTGATCAAGATCAACAATCAAGGGCAGTTGGTTTCTTGTTTGTACGATCAAAGCTTACACCTTTCTGACATCAATTGGTTTGATGTTCAAAAAGCTGAACTCCGCGAGCATCAACCAAAATGTCAAACCTGTTTGGTGTATCGCTACTGTGGAGCAGCTTGTTACAAAAGCAAGTTCTCGGATCATGAATGTCAATTTTACAAAACCATGATTCCATGGTTCGTGAGGAAGTATGGCCATAGACCACTTATTCGTCTTTGCCGATAGCATCCAACTCCCGTGTAAACTGATCGTTGAGCGGGCCAATGGTGTCTATCAGTTCAAGTTGGACTTCTTGGATCAGGTAGTGGAGGTATCTCCAGAACTTCTAGAACAAAACTCTACTGTTGGTATCATGTACAACGCTGAGCTTCAAAAGCTTTACCCGTTGTACAACCTTCGAGAAGTCGCCAGCTTCATCGGTTGCAACTCAAAGCAACTGTGCCCTCAACTTGGGCAGAATTGCTTTGCTCAGATTGACAAGAAGTCTGATGAAGTCACGTTCATTAAGATCTTCTTGCCTCAGAGCCAACTGACGTGGCAGTCTGCCACGATTGACCGGAACACTCTGACGATGGTTCAACTTGATCAGCTCACAGCAATTGATCAAGAATTCCAGCATGTCTGGGAAATCATTGATGTTTCGGTGATCAGTGATCGTCTTCTCGTCTCTATTGATTTCCATCGGAAGTATCCTGAACCAGTATTCCTTTTCTACGGTGGATTGTCACAAGAGTTGCATGAAGGGGTGCAACAGCTCTCGTTCCCATTCTTGAAAGGGAACAACCTTCACATCCGGTTTGACCGTACCAGGTTTTCGACTTGGCAGTATTCTGTGGACAGCAATATTAAATGAACAGCACCTTTCCTACTCTCCTTTCTTAAGGAGAGTATGGATGGTAGTATGCATTACAGATATCTTTCTTAAGGAGAAAGTCCATGGCTGATATGACTGCAACAATCCCTGTCAAACCAACAGTGTTTCCGGAACCATTTGCCAATTCTGGCGATACCACACAGCTCCCTCAGACAACCACCACTCCCGGCAAAGCATCGTTCGATGCTGGTTTCCCTGAGGAATGCTCCAAACCTCTGGCGGATGGTGGTCTCCCTCCCAGTCGTATTGACTTCAACTCAATTTTCAAATTGATCACGGAGTGGTTGCATTACTTCCAGTCTGGTGGCCAGGTCACCTACAATCAGGACCTGAACTATATCACTCCTGCTCTGGTGTTCTACAACGGCACAGGATACGAATGCACTGCCGACAATGGTCCTGCAGTTGCTGGCATCGGTATCAAAATTCCTGGTGCTGTGGGCAGTGAAACTTTCTGGAAGCCTGCTTCAGGTGAGCTGAACATCAACCACTTTGGCAACAATGCGAACTCATACCTTTTGACAGGTTACTACTATATTGAGGACGCATACGCCACGCTGAACTTCCCAGTCATCGGTTCTGGTGGGTTCTTGACCGTGTCACGTCGTGACAACAATCTGGATCAGGCATTCGTACTGAGGACAGACGCAACCAAACTGTATCGCCGCAATTCGACAGACGGTGGTACCACTTGGTCAACTTGGACAAAGGTCGTCCACACGACTGACATTCGTGGCGACGCCTACTGCCAGCGTTTCATCACCATGTCTGATCCAGACCATGCGATCGGTAATGACAACGACCTGTGGATTGTGTACCGGTAATTTTTACCCCCAAGGAAATCATCATGACAGACTGCGTACTTTACTGGAATGGTTCTGGTGGCAAAGTTGTCTCACAGGGTATCCTGTTTGAGATCAGCACCAAACCTGACCTGGGTTTCGAGTACGAAACCCTGAGCTACGAACCATCCATGAACTTTGCCCACTACACGTTGGCAACCAAGGATGAAAACAACCTCAGCACCATCCTGAAAGTTGATCTTTCAGAAGCTGAACTCGTCAAGGTTCAGAATTTCTGCAATGTCTTCATTGATACTGCAGACTACGAAGTGGCCGCCTACAACACCGATCGAGTGTTCGTTGGTGTGATCATGAAGTCCTTGGCGATTGAAAAGAACCTGAAGTACTCAATCACCGAGCGGCCGCCCATGCCGATGGCGAAGTTCAACGAAACCACCGGCAAATGGGAACCCATCTTTGTGGCCTTCAAAGAAGATGGTTTTCCGCTGTTCAACGTCACCAAACTGTCAGACGACATGGTGATGTTCTTCACTGAAACCGAATGGAAGGCACTGCCCACTCAGCCTTCTTACCGGTACTCACTGGATTTTGCGACATTGACTTGGATGGACAAACGTGATCTTGTCCGTGTCAAGAATGATGCCCTCATGACACTGCGGGTGTACTACGAACATCAGGACATTCGTGCGAATGCTGGTTTCCGCACACCCAAGGAAATGATCCAGTGGAACATCCAGTACAATGAAGCCAAGGCGTTTACCGCCGATTCCAAGGTCAGCACTCCTTTCCTTGACGGCTTCCTGTCCAAGAATCCTCAGAGCACCAAAGAAGAACTGTGCGCTAAGATTCTTGAAGACTACACTGACGAAGCCCTGTTTGTGGCCGGCGCCGATCATGGTGAGATGTACAACTACGTCTACCGGATCAAATCTGCCACCACCAATGTGGCAGTTGACGCCATCGTTGACGAGGTCAATGCCAAACTGCAGAAGTACAAAGTGGTCAACTACAACCAGGCGTATCCTTCTGCTCCGGCCAAAGAAGGCGAAGAAACTCTTGTAGTTGTCGGAGGTACCATCAACCATGGCGTCGGCAGTCTATAAAGTACAGGTGCGGGCCCAAGGTGCTTATCGTGGGTGTGTGCCTTTTGTGAAGGTTGCTGGTAAATACATCAATCCCAAAGCTATTTACGTGAAAGTGAATGGTCTTTGGCGCGCAGCTTATGACAACTTTTACTGGTCGTACTACTGGATGACTGGTAACTGGTCTGGTTGTGCATGCGTCGGCAACTGCAGTAGCCGAGCAGTTTGGTGCAATTACTATCCGGAAATGCTCACCATGCCTGACAGCTATTGCTCGACGTCTGGTGACAAGCCTGCCACTGTTCAGTGGTGCAATTGTAATTGTGCGTGTGCCTGCTGTTGTGACTGAGGTTGCGACTAATTAGCAATTCAATTGCCAGTAAATAACAGACCTTTATACAGAGTACCCACCTTTTAAGGTGGGTACTCTGTCAATGATTAATCTTGTTATCTATAAAGATGGTACCAATCTAAAACAATTTCATGGAGTGCAACATGAGTAACGAAGATACCAAATCTGAGGCAGAACGTTTTTCTCTTCCCAGTCAGTTTGTGATGGAAGAGGATACTGAACAGTATCGTCTCAAAACCGATAAAGTGTACACCTATCATCGTGATGGTGAACTGGTGATCCAAATCGACTTCAGTGACTTTGCCATCAACAAAGACGACATCGACCGCCTGGGTGAAGAAGCCGTAATCAACCAAATCCAGCAGGATGCGCTGGTGTTGGCGATGAAGCTGACTGGTGGGCTGAAACCAGGAGATGTTGAAAAACTGAACAATGAAGAAGTACGGGTTCTTACCGAAACTGAGATCGAAGACGCCACTGCGTTCATTGCCAGTCATCAGCAGTTCATGAGCGACCCCCAACAAACGGAGACCCCCAATGGGTAAACCAACCTTGTTTATCATCCGGAAAGAGATGGACATCCTTCGTCCGTTTGTTATTCGAGTTACCCGTGAGGAAGACCTTCTTCAGGTAGAGTACCTTTACCGCACCATGGTCAAAGGTGAGCAGAAGGACTTCTTGGTTCTCGGGTATCGGCTTACTCGTGAGTTCCTTGAGAAGCGCAATGACTGGAAAGACAACACCCAATTTGGCATGCATCTCAAGGACTATGACATCTCTTACATGCACAGCTGTGTCAGGATCATCCAACAGTTCGTTGACTCTGGATTGTCGTATGCCGATGTCTGCGCTGCAGTCAGTGCTCACATGCCCAGATTCAACACAATCAACCGCAACGGATACCTGATCAACATCAGTGCCGCCAGCTACATCGGTAAAGTTTCTTCCGTGGAAGCTCATGTGTTGATCCCTGCTTACCGGGTGATCAACTGGGTACAGAAACTGAAGAGCACCAAGTTCACGGAATGCTGTGTCAACTTGGCAGCTGACCCTGCTTGCACCGTAGAAGTGATCACTGGTGATCGGACGCAGGACATCTGCAACAGCAGTGAGATCTACAAAGATCTCATCCACAAGGATGAAGCGATCAAACAGCAGGTTTGGCGTCCCAAACTCAAACTCACCCAGCAGCCAAAACGGTATCCGATCGTCAACAACTTCCCCAGTCGCACTCACTCACTGTTGCGCACGGATCTGGTTGTCGAAGATTTCACCGGCGTGGTCTTTCCTGATGAATCAGTCACATTTGACGTGCAATTGGTTCGGGAGTGGTACGGTGATGAAATCCACTCCCCGGCTGAAATCTATCTGGAATGCGTCAATGGTTACTTGCCGAAGACACGTATCCGGTTGGATGAAAACGGTCATGGTACTTTCCGGTTCATTTCCCTTGGTCTTGAGAAGGGTGACATCATGAAGGTCAAAGCTGGTTTCAGGTTCATGACAAACTCTGCTGAAGCGGATATCGCAATCATCTAACAGTCATTCTCACAGAGTCAGGGAGTACTCCCTGACTCTGTATATCTACTGCATTATTTATGCATCGGTTACACCAAAAATAAACCTGAGGAACAGATATGTTAAGTCTAGTCTTCAATGACAAATCGCTTGAGAAATTCAAGATCGACTTCAATCCGTACACCATGAAGTTTGGTCAGGATGTCCAAGATATCAAACCGCTGATGACTGTGCAAACAAAGATCCACAGCAAGTCACCAAAAGTGCTCAAAATCATGCTTGGTGACGCTTGCAACTTTCGCTGTAAGTATTGCCGTCAAGATCATCATGGTCGGAAAGATTCTTTCAATCCGGCACGATTAGCAGCATTCATGCAGATGCTCACGAACAACCTGTCACTGCATCAGCTTGAACGTGTGGAGTACTGGGGCGGTGAACCCCTCTTGTATTGGGATGAAATCCGGTACTTGATGGACAGAATCGAGACACACGTAAAACGGCCCGTAACGCACCATATAACGACGAATGGCAGTTTGCTGACCAATGACATCGTTTCAGACATAAAGTCGCTTAAATACCTCTTTAAGCTCTCTCACGATGGTCCTGGGCAAAGTCTTCGCACGGCAGATCCATTGAAGCTGCATGAAAGCAAGATCATGGATCTGTACACCCACATGAAGACGGCTGAAGGAAGCAAGTTTCACATCAACTCGGTGCTGACCAAATTGTGTCCGTCACCTTTCACGATTGTGGATTTCTTCCGAAAGAGGTTTGACAACGATGTCTCGATCATGAAGATCGAACCAGTCATCCCGTACAATGATGATGCGTTGTCTTACGCGATCAATCCAGCAGACATGCCGAAGTTCTCATTCCAGATCGCCAACGACATCATCCGTGGGGATATCGTCAGAAGTGTTGTGGAATACCAACAGCTGTGGGATGCTTTCGTTTTGATGGAAGCTGCCCCTGACTACATCTACAACATGACTGAAGCCAAATGTCATGGGTCACAGTTGATGACTATCTGCACTGATCTCGATGGTAACCTCACCCCTTGTCAGGTGTATGACAACTACACTCCTGATCAAGTCATCGGCCATCTGACCAAGCTGGATGACATCAAGGAAGAACTTCCTTATGCTCCGATCAATCGCGCCGGTCGTTGCACCAACTGCCCTGTGATCTCACTGTGCCGTGGGGTATGCCCACACATTGCTCCTGGTCAGCATGCTGACACCAACTGTCTGATGCGGTACAACACGTACCTGGGTATCCTTACTGCGTTCCTGTTTTTCAAGACTCAGAAATTCTTGATTCAAGTTAACGGGGACTATTACCACAACCAACAAAGGTAGTTCACATGCAACTGATTACCTTAAAGAATGGTACTCAGCTTAAGTTCGATCCAGTCAGCGTTAAGTTCTTCCAGATGGACGGTACTCCGATCACGGTCAGGAATGATATCAATGCTGATCAAGATTGTTCCAAAGTGAGTAACCAACTGAACATGCACATGCATGCGAACACAAGATTCGACAACCCGAAAAACTTGCGTATCGTTCTTGGGCACGCCTGCAACTTCAAGTGCAAATACTGCAGTCAGAGTCACTCACCTCTTGACCTGCCCCCGGCCAAACAAGTTAGCAAGTTCATGATGGACTTGTTCAAAACGACTAATCTTTCCCAGTTGAAGGTTATCCAATTCTGGGGTGGTGAACCACTGCTGTACTGGCCAACCATCTGCTTCTTTATGGATGCATTCCGGGAGATCAATCCCAACATTGGGTTCTCTATCGTGACCAATGGTAGTTTGATCACCAAGCGCATGGGCGATGTCATTCTGAACGACGACCAGTTTGGTTTCATCCTTTCTCATGACGGTCCGGGTCAACATCTCCGTGGGATTGATCCATTGGCTCTGGGTTCTCGTACCAGAGACATCCTGTTACAGTTGGCAAAGGAAAAGGTGCCCAACCAACACCGGAAGTACTTGAATGAAGGAAGGAACTTTGCAGTCAATCCGGTGATCACCTCAGCTGTGGGTTCACTCACATCCTTGGTAGAATGGTACGACAAAGCCTTTGAAGGTTGCGAAGTACCAATCGCTGAATCAATTCCTGTGATCCCAATCCAAGACGACACGGCACAATACGCGCTGCATCATGACGATCTACCCAAGTATACAGCGATGATCTACCACGATCTACTGAAGCTTGGGTTGCATCGTTTTGACAACTACAAGATGCTGTATGATCTCTTCCTTCAGAAGTGGTCACTTCCGCAATTCTTGGTGAACCCCAAAAAAGCTTTGTGCTTCACCACCGATCCATACATGCTGACATTGGACCTGAATGGTAACATCTTACCATGCCAGACTTTTGCAGCTTCGGATCATCTTGGTAATGGGGAACCAGCATCTTACAGTAACCTGCTGGATTTTGGTGACAAGACTGATCCCACCACAACCGGACCAGACATCAAAATGCCAACAGTTCATGGTTATGGTAGCCGAGGTAGTAAGTGTAGTAACTGCCCAGTAGTTTCTTTCTGCATGGGTGGTTGTCCTTACCTTGTTGGTGCACAACACGACATTGACTGCCGTGTCAAGTACCATCATTTCCTTGGACTACTGTTTACCTTTGTCACAATGGCCTTTGGTGAAAAGGTCCTCAAAATCGAAACCCTCGATTGATGACTATCCCTGCTAGGCTATCCTAGCAGGGATGTCTTTACTTGCATTTCATTGGCTGTGCTGGTTGAGTGCTAAATGATGGTACATCAAACAACTGCAGCATGAACCCCTTTTCATGAATGAGTACTACAACACCATTGACGCACCACATGTCAATGTTGGCTCCCCAGCTTTTCGAAGATTTGAAATGATCCATTTCTCTGATGGGCTTGTCTTCGATTGTTGCTGCAATCACTGCCTCAGTTGCAATCTGGTCAGTAGCAACACCACAAAGAACTACCAACAAAACAATGAGTTTAAAAATAAACTTCCGCATACATGTTCTCCTTTATATAACCGTACCATCAAATACCAATTCAACGAAAGGTCTTTCCACGATATATTACAACCTTGAACGTATGCTGTGGATCTTTACGACAATTCTTGATTGTATACAGAAATCTCTGCTAAAGAGGAGTGTTTGATGAAAAGTCAACAGTTCATCTACGTTGATGCGCATCCAAAAGAACTGAAGGATGACTCGCAATATAAGTGTCTTGGTACCGTTGAGATCAGTGATGTGTTCTACACGGTTGAAGTGGATGGTCGCATCCAGCTCAAGCTGGTTACTTCTGCTCCGGGCTGGGCCAAGATTCTCAATGACTGTACACAATTTAACACCGAGACCATCTGCGCTGTTCTGATGGATACGGAAGATGTCACCATCGGTGACTCGTTCGAAGTCTTTCGTTTAATGGACAATGGACGCACTGAACTGAAAGAACAGGAGAACGAGTACTTCAACCTCAGTGCCAAGGATGATGAGAACCATCTGGTCTTTCGTTGGCGGTTGAAATCAAGGTATCATGGTGACCCTGAAAAGCACACCACCCGAACGGCCTCTGTCGTCTATGGACCTCGGTTCTGCCCAATCTGTGGGGAGGAGCTGGACATTGATGAAACGATCGGTGATCCCATCTGTCCGAATAGTAACTGCCGAATCTACAAGTATCTGGCGATTACTCGTTTCTTAAATGTCGCTTGCAGGTTGCCACAGCATCAACGGTTTGGTCGTCTCCTTGTTGACCATCAAGTGATTGGGTCAACAGCGGATATTTTCGAAGTGCTTTCCAGCAAGAAGTCCTTGCTTCAGCAGTACGGAAATCCACAGTACGTCAAAACGTTTATTGACGACCTGTCATCAATCAAAGGAACAATCACTCTCGCTGACTGGGTGAACTCCCTTCCGACACTGCGTCATGACTTCTACATGGTGGAGAAACCGCTTGTCAAGATCTGTCAACCCGCCGGCAATGTTGTCAATCTGAAGAACTACCTGTGTGCAACTGCGCTCAACAAGGATTTTGGGAGTAACCCAGTAAACCTCGTGAACTGGGTGGACGACTTGTTCAGTGATGTCATCTATGCTGATGACACTACTGAATTTGCAGATTGGCGGGAATCCCAAACGAAGAAGATCTTGAAGTACATGTCGGTTCCTGTCTTCTTCAGCCTTGCAGAAGTTTTCAACTATGGCCATCCGTCAGAAGAAGACTATCCCACAACATTGGAAAAGCTCCAACGTCTTGGAGTATTCAAAACCAGTTAGGAATAATCACTGATTTCGATTTGGTGAAACACTGAATAGAAATATATTACAACATTGTGGTCCTGTCAGGAAAGTAAATCTATACTTCTTGGTGGTATCACATGCTGTTAACAGCGGTATGGTTTATCAACACAAACACTTTCCATGGAGAACAGAGTCATGAGTACCGAAAAAATCGCCAGCAATGATCCCAACCGTATTGAAGCCCTTTCCAAGAAAATGCGCGAAGGCGCCACCGTGGCCGCCCCCGAAAAGGGCAAAGAACACATTGCTGAGCTTGAAGTTCCCGAAGCTATCATCCTTGAAGCCCTTGGCGAACGCGGCATCACGCGTGACCAGATCAAAGAAGTCGCCACCGGCGTCGTCGAACTGACCCGCGCTGCCCATCACTGCGCCACCGTGCACAACATCGATCGCATCAAAACCGCCGTCAAATCCAAGACCGATCCCCGCAACTTCGAAACCCGTGTGTCCGGCAATGTCGGCCGCTCCCTGCAGATCAACGCCTCGTCCAAAGCCATGCGCGAAGGCGAAATCACCACGCCTACCGGTGAAAAGAAATCCTACCGCACCTTCGGCACCGGCAAGGGTCAGGCAATCATGGGCGGTGGCCTTGGTGCCGCCATGTCCAGCGACCTGGCTGAAAAAGTCAAGAACGCCTTCGACGGCTGCGAATACCTGAAGTAAGCGCCCTTCCCCGGCACGTGTACCACCCTGCAGCTGCTTGGCTGCAGGGTGGTACTATCTACTTAAACATGTGAATGAAATTTTTTCTACCGATATATCACTGCTCAGGATACCATCCTCAACATTTTAACATTACCTAAAAAGGATCTATCATGAGCACCGCAGACTTCAGCAAACTGCTTCCTGTCATCCGTGAACTTGAAGCAATGGATTGGGCAGAACGTGCCTTGATCGCCAAGGCCATCAACCACATCAACATGCAGGTCGACTTGATTGTCGACTACCCCAAGCTTGAAGAGCTGGAAGAACGCTTCGCGCAGCACCTTGAAAGTCGCCAGATCAGCGACATCCTCACCGGCCGTCTCCCACTGGACCAGGTCAACGACGAACTGTTTGAAAAGCTCGGCAAGGACCCCAGGTTTGAATACCTGCTGATCGAGCGGTTCAAGCAGCTTGGCATCAACCTCAACGACCACGAAGGTCTCCTTGACCGCTGGGTCAACAGCGACAACCGTGATGCCATGGTCACCCACACCACGGGTATCCCCAGCCATGGTGAAAACAGTGGCATCCCCATCGAAGACTCCAACAACTTCGCGATCCCGCCGACTGAGCATTCGCTCATGACAGCTGACAGCGCTGCGCAGACTGAAGGGTCTGTGCAGAGCGCTGATCCCGCCGGCAATCCGGTGACCATCGTTGGTGCTGAACAGGTCAGCACCACGGCTTCTGCCACCACTGACATCAACACCCGGACCGCAAATCGGCATTCCGGAAAAAAATAGCCGGGGATAGGAATGGCCGACCTCGTGCTCGGCACTTCCGGTCTCCGTCCCCTATGAGAAAAACCGCAGTAGCGGAGACACCTGCGGATGACGCAGTTGATCACCAGACTACCAACTCTGTGGTTGACAATTGCGCATCAAACAAACTTCAAGTGGATTCGGTCCCAGCGATCGATCCCTCCTTGCTGGATTGTGGAACGTAGTGCACTACAAACATCTGGGTACCAGGATTTCCTGGTACCCAGATGGCTACGTCAAGTAAGGCGATTTATATTTACATTTCTTCAACAACTTCTTCACAGTCTTTGTAAAGGAAGTCATCCGTGGTTCCAATACTTTTGCATCCAGCATTGGTTTCCACAACTTTGAAAAGGTAAAGCCAATGCTTATCGCATCAATGCTGTGTTCTGTGAACAAAGCACTGTCAGGCATTTTACCTACTTTAAACCCACGAAAGGTTATTTCTTTTTGTTGTACACGACAGTTAAGTGCCGTGGTCATATCGTCTTTTGTCGCTTTACCACCAAGCTCATGTGACATCACTTTCTTGATCAATGTGGGTGGAGTTTTGAATACTCGCGCTGTCACTGGATCAATGAGTATACCTTCTTCATACATTCCGTGTAAGGTTGATTCCATCGCGTAGATGGCAATCAGCAACGAAATAAATGCATTTGGACGAGAAGGATTGTAGAACGCATCTTCACTAGCGATGTAGTCTGGTTTGTACATCATCACCAATTCTCGAATTGTTCTACCTATTACCTTACCACACAGTACTCGATCTGAGTACCACTTGTGGTCTTTACGATACCTGCTTTCTTTTGGGTAAGCAGATGGGTAAAGTGTGTTATGCTCAAATACTTCAAAATTGTTATCAGTGACTTGACTAAACGCATACCCAAAGGAATTAGTTCCCGGGTCAATTGATAAAACTGTATAGGTCATTGTAAAACTCCAACAGTGGTATTCACTGTATAATCACAATCCAGTCGAAACTAACGAGGGATATATGGAAGTCATCGACCAGATCTTGGATTCTCCACTGAAGAAATTTGATTCGTACTACGTACCGATCTTAACACAAATACGAGATTGCATCCTTGCAAACTCCACAAAACGGGCATCTCGGGATGCTGAATTTGAGACGTTGAGGAAAGCAGTGTCAATACTGCAATTGGTTCCAGCCGAGGTCATGAAGCATTGCGAATTCGTGAGGACATCAAAGAACCTGCGAATGACCATTGCTCACTCTCGAAATTTTAAAGAACATGACTCACACACAGCAACTCCACCAACTCCAGAAGAAATCAGAGTTATTGAAGATACCATGCGGTTGATTTTCAAACTCTTCCGGACAAAGAAAGTTGATAATGTTCAACTCGAACACCCAGTGACAACATTCAGTCACAATGGTCAAGCGGTCAGAATACCGCAAGATGATTTCATCATCTACACAATCACGTTTCATGGTGGGTCAAGTCTGGTGATTAACCTTTCACCACAGCAAATACACATCAACTTTTACAACACGCTGGGTCCGATAAAAATATCCCAAGAAGTAGTGTTGTTTGATATCTTTCTGGAGCAAAACATCCTGATCTCGATCATACGACTCATGATCAATTGTTGTTTCTTTGCCGGATTTGATGATAACCCCATCATAAATCCATCTGAAAATGGAGAATGATCAATGAACCCACAGATTCAGAAGTTGCTGCATACTCAGTTTCAAGATCTGATCTTGTCTGATCTTCAGCACAACACATTTGCTGAAAAATCCCCAATAAGCCTTAACACGATGCTTGAGATGGTCAACTTCATTGATGCCACAATCGCAGTTGAAGTCCCACTGGAGCAAATCTTTGACTTGGCCGACAACGGTCTCACCAATGAAGACTTCAGTGAAAACTACACGCATCTGTGGTTGCAGCTTAACGAAGAACTTCGGGATGGTGGGCTCTCTGGATTTAATCCAGAACCAGTTAGTCGGGAACACACTCCTGCTGGTAAACTTGACCTAGCCGGCGGTGAGTTCAAGGTCCTACCTGATGGGGTTACGGCTTTTTTCCTACTTCGTAACCCCACAACCAATGACCATTACAAGTTCACGCATCGAACCTTCCAGATGTACGAAGGTAGTCAATTTGGTCAAATGACTAAATACGTTGGGACAACGAATCCCATGATCAACCTGTTTATTCAGTACTACTTCTGGAAAAGCTTAGCCGTATCTTGCCATCCTAATTTTAGTGAAAAAGGCAAGGACCATTATCGAAACCTCAAGCAGATGCTTATACTTCAGCATCTACTCTAATATACAAGGAGGTAGTGATGGCATGGACCATGACGGGGGGCCTGAAAGGACTGCCAATGGAATACATCAGCAACCGGTATCCAATGTTTACTGCCGAATACAAACCCATACTTCCGACATGCCGTGTGCTCAAGCCAATTTTACAACAGATCACCGATCTGTTGATTGCTGACTATGATCAACCTGAAGAAGCAAGGCAACAAGAATGGGAGACCCTTTGTATTGGGATTGCTCATGCTGAAATGACCAAGTCTGAAGTTGCAAACCATTTTAAGATTGTGGCAAGCTTAGTGCAGACTTACGGTGTGATGAAAGGTCGTGTCTCACTGGCGATTAAACTTGAAACTAGAAAAGAGCCGCAACCAAAACCAATTGATCAAACTGTCTTTGGTGAAGCGATGTCATTTTGGGCAGGACACCCAGACGATGATGGTTTGCGAACAGTGGCAAAAAACCAAGAGGTTGATATTTTTCGGTACGATCATCCGAGTAAGGGCTTTCTATCAACCAACCGAGACAGTTTGATAATCATTTCATCAACGTCAGATAAACAAGTATCGATTTACGCTGACGGTGGTGTGGCAAGCTATTTTACGGTGCGCTGTACGTATTGGTTTTGTGCTTGGGTGGATAAGCAGAATACTCAAACTTCATAGGAGAAAGCATGGTCACTGATCAGCTTAAAGATCCGGAAGCTGCCAAACTGTTGAGCAAACAGTTCTTGGATTTGTTCATTGCTTGGATTGATGGTGGTTGGGATGAGAATGAGACAGCTGTGAAAGCGGAACTCACCACTTTAGTGGAAGCTTTCACCGTCTTAGACTACCATCTGGCAGATATCCTTACCGTCTTTTACCGGCAAGTGATTAGCCAGGATATTCCGAAATTCCTGGTTGCTTGGAATTTCTACAGCACCCAAAAATGTGAGCTTAAAGCGACAGAAGAACCGCTGCACGCAGTCATGCAGTTTAGGGAAAGGTTCTGCCCTTGTCTTAACTGGACGAACCTGAAGGTCATGCGTGAAATTGAGTTTGTGGTCAATTCTCCGAAGGAGGATTCATCAATAATTACAAATGTTGGTCTTAAGCTCAACCTTGACAACGCAATCTTCTCAATACTTAAAGACGAAATGGCAGTTAAGACACCAGAAGACATAGACTTCACAATCATCCCGATCCAGGAAGATAATGGGTTTATCGTCAAGTTCTTCCACGCCGCGCACTACTTACTGCTGCTTACAATTGTTGAAGTCTGCAATCCAAAAGAATCACCACTTCAACTGCAGTACCAGAAGTAGTCATGACTGGTCAAATGTTGGATCTTTTGCGGTTACACGCAAGAGACGCGTTTGAAGTTTATGTCCACTGGTCAACTCGACCAGAAAAGATTGGTATCGACAAGCTTGAATACCAAGTGGCGCACAACCTCAACACGTTTCTTCTTGCTGTGGAAACTCTTGAACTAACTCAACCGCAAATCCTTGATCTATCTGGAATCTACCTCAACGTTAAGTGGGTTCCGGACTTCGGTGAGATCTGGAACAAAGTCACCACTGAAAATGGATTCTGTTTTGGATCACTTGATTTCCCAGCTGAGGAATACCGTCGTTTCAACAGCAGACTTAAGCGGTACAACACTCAAACTGATTACATCTTTGATCAGAGCAGTTCAATCAATTTGATCAAACCTTGGAGTGGTGTGATTCCAAGTTTGTTGCTTACTGCAAAAGGCATTCCCCTGCAAATCAAGATTGACTTTAAACGCATCACGATTAACCCGGGAAAGAATTCTTTTGTAGTTGAACCGGAATACACAACACACTTTGGACATGTTGTTAACATGTTCCGTCATCTCGTCACAGCACAGCTTCTCACGAAACTGATCTGGCCTGATGATATACTTCAAGAGCACGAAGCGATCGTTCGTTCATGTCCGTACGAAATACAAAGCGATTGAAGTCTAGGCAGGGGATTCCCCTGCCTAGACTAATTATGTCATTCGTTTTCTTTTTTCATAAATCTCACGAACATGCTTTTCCATCTGCTCGTAGTTCTTCAGCCCAAAGTACGTACTACCAATCCAAACTGCATTTTCTTTTGGATCAGATAACGCACTACACAAAGGTTCAACTACACTAGTTGGCATCCCAATAACGGAGACCAACGTTGACAGTTTGTTTTCCTTTGCAATCCCTGCTGCAATCTTCCATGACGGATACAGCGCACTGTAGTCATCGTCAGCGCAATACAACAAGACTGATGTGATCTTCCCGATTCGTTCTTTGACGCAAGGAATGCCCATTTCTATCACATTTCGAGCATCAAGAACAGCACCACCGATCTTTGACAGTAGATGATCATACGGACTGACCATCACCTTGCCAGTGGTAGCAAACACACGTCCTTGCATTAACAAGTCGTGATGATAGTCATTACCGAGCATGACTGTCTGCTTACTAAAGTCCATCAAAGTGGAATGTTCAGTCAGCATGTACAAGCTATTGTAATCCTGCGATGCCCAAGTGCCAATCTGGACGAGCATGCCGTCAAAGATATTGTACACCCAGTATTCCAGAAAGTGATCTTTCTGCATCTCGTAATGACCTCGATCTCCAAGGTCAATCTTTGTTGCTTTGATCAACTTGGTCATGATGTCACCAAGTTTATAACTGGATTCTTTAGGCTTCTGCTTTCTTACCTGACCATACAAGGCCATGGCGTCAAGCCACTGCGTCTTGGATGTACAGTGGAGCCAGTTCCACTTCTCAACGATGTGCGAAACCTCACGACGATCATCGTAGTACCGTAAGAACCTTTGGCCTTTGGGAATGTCTCTCGAACAAAAGAAGTCTTGTGGATTCAAGCCATTGGCTTGGATTCGACTGATCATCTGCGGAACGTCATAACCAAGGTTCCAGATGAACATGTAGTCAGGTTCATCACGATGGATATTGTCGAAGATCCACTTGTACATGTCCATTTCATCGTCAAAGACTTCAGCGATGATCTCAAACCCATGCTTGGCGAGGTGTGGACCAATCATCTTTTCTGCAAGTGGAAGCATCTCTTCCTTTGTAGCCTTCACTCGCTTTCCACCAACATTCTTCCACATGAACTCACCAAGAGCGGCTGTGTAGACTTTCTTGTCACAGATCACCGTGATCAAGTTCGTTCGGTGGTCATCGTGGATCACGGATGATTCAATATCGAGAGAACCAATCGTGATCGGACAGACATCATGCACCATCTTCGATTCGTACTTATAACGAACCAAAGCTTCCATGCTGATGTCAGTGCCGTAAATATACGGAGAGTTGCACAGCTCTCTCAAAAACACTCGCTGGTTTCGGTGCATCCCCAATTGTTCTCGCAACAACTCTGGGAGAAAACGATCTTCCACTTGGAAGACGTCACAATGAGAAACCAGCTCTGATTCTTTCTTGTATCTGTGAGTACGGTATTCTGGTTTTGTAATCCAGACCCGTCTTGACGGATTGATAAATGGCCGAAGCACTGTCTTGGTTGACAATACCTTCTTGGTCTCTTCATCGATCGTTACATGTTTTTCTTTAACTGTCAGGATGGCTGCTTCATCTGTTTTGTTGTAACAGCTGTGCATCCACTGAACACTTGTAAGTTCGCCCATGTGTTACCTCTCAGTGGGGTTTACACTTTATATCAGACATGGTTCAAAAGTAATGTCAATGATGGTGTTTGACGGATATATAACTACTTTGATAATTGCAAGTTATTACCTAAACAATATAACTCAGCGGGCAATTTATGAACATCTTACACGACCTTATGGTGAGGTTTGGGGAAATTCACCACTTCTGTTTTGTAGCACCAGACGATGCCATCTTTCGGGTACGGAACGCCATCTCTGAATGGCTTGATCGCATCGGTGTGACGATCGAACTTGATCGTGGCTCCAGTCATGTCTGGCGGCTCACTAACAAAAGTGATGCCCCTTATGGTAAAGACGGAAACCTTAAACGCTCACCTGATGGGAGCACTGTGTATCTTACTGACGGGTACACTTTGATGTCATTCACCAGAAACGGTGAGAACATCCTCATCAAACTACTGTTCATTCATCAGAAGGGAAATGCACAGTGCTACTTCAACAAAGGATCAATTGCTCTTGGCCGAGTAATCGGTCAAGGGTTTGAGCCAATCATCGTGTCATCAGAATCAGCGTCAAACACTGAACAGCAGTACTATAAGGCTTGCCCTTTCAGCACTGCTAAGATCTAAGTTTATAAACCAAACAAACTCCGAAGGAGTCCATCATGCTTCCTACCATCACCCCCAGCAATTTTGTCAACATTCTCATGTACCTTCCTCACAGCGACCCCGACGCTAACACCTCGGAAAACATCCAGACGAAAGATCTTATCACCAGTGCAATCGAACGCAACCTTCGGGTGGGCCACTTCGATCCGGCGGTTGACGGTGGTTTGTATCTGACCCAGGTGCGTCTGACCGACAGCACCAGCGCCTTCGTAGCAGTCAAGGATGAAGCTGGTAATCTGATCCTGCGGACGATCGTTCGCCGGTCAGGTGAAACCTGCCAGCTTGGTGAAATCTGCAGACCGTTCGTCGACATCAACACTCCGGAAAACGTTGTGTTTGCTGATCCCAGCATCTGGCCGGCAACAAGTCAGCTGAATCCGATCTTTGTGGATGCTGACGTTCTGGAAAAACTGAACAAAGTTTTGTAACTACCACTCCACTGACCCTCTCCTTTTGGGAGAGGGTCAGTGGATTCATCTTGCGATGATTTTTTTTTCAGTCAGTTGTTACTGACCGATTTTCCCGATGCCGGTCCAGTACTTGTCCCGGTTCAGGATGTTGATGATGCAACCCATACCGTTGAGGGCGATCGGGTATTCACGGGTGTTCTGCATGGACCGGCGGTAGGTGGCGTTGGCGCCATCGGTCGGGGTCCAGTTCACACTGTACTGACCACCGTCGTAGTTGACCGCAAAGTTCAGGTCGCTCTGCGGCTGGTTCGGACGGTAGGGGATCAGGATCATGGTGTCTTCCATGTAGTGGAAGGCGGTGGTCACGAATTCGATGATCGTGCCGTTGGGCAGGACTGTCTTGAATTCGGTGGGCTTGCCAGGAACCTTGACTTCGAATACCTGTTCGCCGTTCTTGCCGGAGGGCATCTGGTTTTCATGGATGGAAGCCAGCGACCAGAGGCAGTCGATGATCGGCGTGGTGGTGATGCACTTGTACACCGGGGCAGAATCTTCCAGCTGCTGCAGGAGCAGTGAACGGTAATGCATTTCGGTGGTGATGGTGTTCATGCAAGCGCGCATGTAGGTCCAGAGGTCGGACAGCACGTCTGAGGTGCGGAAGTTCACGACGTTCTGGAAGTCGATGGTCTTGATCATGACCGTGGGGTTGACGCGGCAGCCGGACACGAAGGACTTGGCAACAGTCATGTTGTCGTAGTTCTCGATGTAGCGGGAGTCGGACATTTCGTTCTTCACGCGGTCGGCAGTGGCCTTCAGCGTCTTCATGATCAGCTGAAGGTTACGATGGTCGATACCGATCGTCTGCACTTCAGCAGCCACGTCCAGAGCGTGCTCGGGCAGAGTCTGGTTGTGGGCATGGTCGACCACGATTGTGCGGCCGTCAGGCAGCGAGTAGGTCAGTACGTCGGTCATCGAACGCACGGCCATGTTGGTCTTGCGGAAGTTTTCTTCCGAGTAGAAGGCGTCGATTTCCCAGCCGATGACTTCGCAGGTGATGTCCTTCACCAGGTCCTTCAGGTCCTGAGAAGCATCGGTGCCAGCGATGGAAACCACAGGGCGGAATTCCACGTTACCAGCGCCATACACGCGAGCAGACTGCAGGTTGGCACGGCCGTTGAAGTTCAGTGAGCCGATGATGTATTCGAGCGAACGGTTCTGGCTGGCGAAGATGACAGTGCGTTTGTCTTCAGCCGTCATCAGGTCCTTGTCGAACGCGATCTTGGTGAGGAACATGACGCCACGGTCAGCCACGTTGTCCTGGGTGTTGTTCAGGTGAGTGAACGTACCCATGTTGGCATACGGGGTCAGATTGACCATGAACTGTTCGGTGATACCACCGGCGTTCGGGTCGCCCTTGGTAACCTTCAGGTGCACAGCGCGGAGCTGGATGCGGGCGGAGAGCAGGTCGGTGTAGTTCAGTTGGTCATAGCCGACTTTGCCTTCGACCATGGACAGGTCCCACAGGGGGATTTCCACATTGGGCTTCAGGATGTTGTTGGCGACCAAGTACTTGTGTTCAGTGTCAGCGGCAAGCAGCGGCACCACGGGGATCAGTTCCATGTCCACAGGTTCGGGGTGACGCAGAAGCGTGATCATCTGGTTGCGGTGAGCCCAGCTCTGGCGTTCAGCCGTGGACTTGTTCTGGGATTTGGCCAGATCGTAGAATTCGTCGTTCGGACGCACGAACTGCACCACACCGGTGTCATTGGAGACGCGGTGCATCAGACGGTTGCTCAGACCCTTGTAGCCCTTCAGCAGGGTAAGCGTCATGGCAGTCTTGATGTCAGCGATGGACTGGGCGAGGTTCGAACCGAACATTTCGCGACCCATCAGGGCGCCGGAATAGGAAGCATTGGCGGTAACAGACGAAGGATAGATCGAAGACAGGTTGCGGTGGCCGATGTCAGCGGTCTGCATGGTCTTGAAGTGATCATCCACACGGTCGTTGGTGTAGCGATGCATGACCAGGGCGAGGTTTTCCATGGTGGACGCAATGCGTTCTTCAGGAATTTCGCAGTCTTTGCAAAGCTGGTAAAGGCCTTCACCCATGGAAGCAAGTTCCTGGCTGCCCACGGCGGACATCTTGAAGCCTTCTTTGCCAGCGCCACCCCAGAAGGTGTTGTTGATCGTGCCGTAGCCGGTGCTGTTCAGGAAGTTCACAACCTTGTTGTAGAACTTGCCGGACTTGCCGTAGGAAGTCATCTGTTCGGGATTGAATTCCGTGAACTGGGGGTCCCAGGGCAGTTTGTGGTCAGTCGCCAGTTTGGCCATGCCAGCGCGGAACTGGCGAATGGGGGACTTTTCGCTGTGGTTGGTCAGCATGTCAAAAGAAAAATTGGGATTTGCCATGATACGTTATTCCTTAAAAGGAAGCTCAATGTTTTTCCACATCAACATTACGTTGATCTCTTAGCCAGAGTACGGTTAATCAGAAAGACCAAGAATATCCCCAAGGATTTCTTTAGTTGTTGCCACAGAAACCAATGAGAACCATTGTGTCACCCAGAACTTAAGGAATTCAACATCCTCAGCCTGGATGGTGGATGGCGGGTTATTGATAAGACGATTGATACGGTTCTGAAGTGTTCCTCTTTCAAGGTACTCGTCAAAACTTTCGTCTGCGATCAGCTCGATCAACGGATTGACATCTTCCGGATCAACAGTGGTGTCATCTGACGTTGTGTCTGTCGATGAAGAGGAACCATCCCCTTCACTGTCATCAGACCCATCAGGATCACCCGAAAAGTCATCGTCTGCAAACGGATCATCACCACCATCGTCCCCAGTCTCCTCGGTCGAAGTATCGTCCGAGTTATCACTGCCTGACTCCGTAGTAGTGGTATCATCAGCTGCCTTTGTGTCGTCACCATCGTTCGATGAAGATTCCGAAGAATCTGCAGCTTCCATACCATACCCAACAAGACTCAGTGAGGAGAGGAATTTCAAGTCACCTTGTTCTTCCCACTTCTCAACTTGTCCCATCGTTGGGTTTGTATTGGTAAGGTAGGTCAACCGGTTGTCTTTAAGGTAACTGAACAAGTCACCGAACTGACTAAGTTGAACAGGTTCCTTCTCAATAAGAGAAGGGTACTTTGTTGTCAGGGCACGAAGCATATTCAACATTTCAGTCGAATACATTTTTGTGTTCACTGACATCCCGAGTGAGTTGCGGTGGAAGTAATTTTTCAACACACCACACAATGATTCTGAACCTCGTTGTTTCAGATCATCAATGAACAAGCTCTGCAAAGTGTCGACCAACTCATGCCACGTATGCCCATTGTAGTTCATCGAGCAGATGTATTTGTGCGTGGGGTTGGTCGTGTGATATGAATCAACACTTTGCATGGATGAGTATGAACGAGCAAAGAAGGTAACCGCAACGTCAGTCTTGCTCGTCTTATCCCGACGAAGCACTGGCGACAAAACAATTGGCGCCAGGAACTTCCCATCGGGATTCAAAATGTTGAAGGAGTTCTCCTTCACTTGAAGATACGGAATACTGAAGTTCCTTGGAACTGTGCAGTATTTCGAGTTCTTTGGCCCGGTGAATGTATCCACCAAAGCGGTGATATTCATACCAGGGAGTTTTCCAGTATAAACATACTTGGCGATCAATTCCTGATCTGCCGGTGTTATCTGGGCATCTTCCTCAGTGCCACCAAGATCAAAGTCTTCGTCTTGGTAAGTTTGAAGGTTCAAACGCAACACGTTTCGGTAATCGATCAGTGCATTGTTGTTCGGGTCAGCTGCCAGCAAGTAGTCTGCCAGCAAAGCTTGCTCGAAGAAGATTGAAAGGATATCACGAACACCAAACTTCAAGAGTTTTTGGTTTCTGCGATATACCGCAGCGGTGATGTGCGATGCTACAAGGTTGGACAGTTTTGGTGTCATCTTTGAGGGACGAACACTGAGATATCTGATCTTCATTTCTAATGACCTCACTGAAGTGATGTTCGGTTCGCATAGGATGCTGCTTTCGTATCCTATTTTCATCAATATCCATATGCATCGACTAGGCAATTCTCTCGAAAAAATCCCACTTAACATAGGCGGAAGCAGTATGAATGGCGGTCTCTCACTCAATACCTTTTTGAACGCCCTGATTCTGTTGGTAGGATCTAAGGATGATGAGTCCTTAGATCTGGTCAATCAGTTGATTGATGTTTACCAAGAAGAAATTAAAATGAACAAAGGTCTGGATACTGTCCTGGCAAGGAAGTTTCTTGCCTTGTTGAAAGACCTGCGTAAAATCCCAAGGAAGGACGAGAACGATATTGAGCGAGTGTCACTCATTGCTGACTTCCTCACCAATAACAAAACTGTTGAAGATCAGGACGCGTTGTTCTTTGACTCCATGAAGAGTATCTTCGAAGCGTCTAAGAACACCCAAGGCGATAGTGACTTCTACATTAAGAAAAAGAAACAGATCAAGAACACGTTAACTTGGGCACGTTTCAAACGAATGTGTGCCCGAATGTACGGTCAGCTGAACGAATTTCTGTCGACCACGGATGAAGACCAGCAGGCGGACTACCTCTCCAACTGTGTGAATGTCGCCAGAAAGCTAGTCGACTCCGTCCGTGGTGACATCGGTAGCATGAACAACGGTGCTGAAGAACGTGTCATATTTTCAGACGATGCATCTTTGAAGGCTGCTCTTGAAAAAGCTTTAGCTTCTGAAAAGGGCGGTGCAGTGTTGAAGACTGGGATGAAAGGTCTAAACACAATGCTAGGAAAACGTGGTGGGTTTGTTCGTGGTGAATGGGTAATTATTTACGGTCTCTCCCATCATTTCAAGACAGGTCTTCTGTTGTCAATCACTCGTGGGATTGCCAAGAACAATGATCCGACCAAGCTGGTCAAACCTGGGAAGAAGCCACTCATCCTGCTTGTCTCTTTGGAGAACTACGCAAACCGCAACTTGCTGTGGTTCTACAAGACAGCATACGCTTGTACGTTCAACAAGCCACCGGACCCAGAAATGTCCATGGAGGACATGATCCATTTCATCAAAGACTTCTACGTTCAGTCTGGTTGGGAGTTCATCATTGAACGTTACAAGGGCATGAACTTTGGTTATGACGAATACGTCAGCACTATAGAAAAATACGAAGCTCTTGGTTATGAAGTGGTTGTGGCCGAAGTGGATTACATGGAGAAGATGAAGAAAACTTCCTCTATCTTCAGTGGTGAAGCTGAATCCCACACTGGGCTTACGGCACTTGCAGATGGTCTCTTTGGCTACAACAAGTCCAAAGAAATCCTATTCATCTCACCACACCAGTTCAACCGCAAGATGCAAGAACTGGCTGACCGAGTCAAGACCAACGTGGTTAAACACTTCAGTGCTGATGGTGTTGGTGGTGCGATCTCAATCAACCAGATTGCTGACCTTGAAATCTATGTTTACATTGAACAAGACTTCGAGAAGAATGCTTGGTTGACGGTGCAACGTGGCAAGCATCGTTACGTTGATGACACTCCAGTTGCTCATCGTTACTTCGCGCAGAAGTTTGACAGTGAGCTTGGTATTCTGGATGACATTGACCTGAAAGAAAAGTACTTTGTTCGTGACATCTACGCCAACGACAGTGAAGCAACTGAAGGCAGCAGGAAAGGCTCAAAACCTGATGCGTATGCTAAGCCAGGCATTGGTGCAGATGAAGTGTTCTAGGAGACAACATGCTTAAAGAATACGAATTCTCTCGGAAAGTCAAGGCAGTCCAATTCACTGGCCCTGATTCGATTCAAGACATTATTGAACTAACGGCACCAGCGAGATTCCTTGGAGAGAGTTTTGAAGAACTCGCAGATGAGGAAATCGCTGATTATGAATGTTCCACAATCATCATCCAAGTACTTGGAAATACTCTTGAGGTATCTCAAGGTGATTGGATTGTGAGGTGGAACTACCCGTTGGTTAATGGAAATGGCTGCCAAGATTTTGTGGTTGTTTCCAATGATTTGTTTACACGGGAATACCGTCCGACAGCAATCGAAACTCTCAAACCACCGTTCTAAATACTACTAGGGAGCAGGTTTTTCCTGCTCCCTAGTGGAAATGATTATTATGTCATGTCGTTTATCTGATGAACAGTCCAAAAACTGCGAATGCTTGGTTAACAAATACGAGGAATACCATGGGTGCGAATAACAACACTGCATTTGATCCTGCTGACATCTATACTCAGCAGGAGATTGTTGGTACCACACAAACACCTGACAGTCTGATCACTGTAAGTGTTCAGACAGATGAAGTTCAGTTTCCGAATGGTTCAAAACTCACTGGGCTTTCTCAAAACTTCAAAGAAAACCAATATGACACTTGCCCAAGTTCATTCGCCGTTTTCCTTGGGTTGAGCACACTCGATAGTAATATCAAAGCTATCGATCCGAACAGCAATTTCTTCAAAGACAACACTGTCATTTCACTCCCTCTGATCAATAGCAACTTTGCGCCGCCATGGCAACGAGCTGGTAACTGGTCAGTCGTGGATGATCAAGCGTATTACACGGGCATTGCGAATGATCCTGAAAACTACCTCAAGATCCCATCCTCAGTAATCCCGTTTGTTGGCTACTACTACCTCAATCTCTCAGTAGCCAGATTGGACAGTGGTTATCTGAAGGTATATGACCACACTGACAAGTTGGTTGCTACCATTAATAAAGCTGGTGAGTACAATGTCGAAATGTACATCGCCAGTCCAGATGTCACCACATTCAAGATTGTTTCTGAGGGAACTTTCCCTGGTGACTACGTCAATATTGACACCGTGCGGTTCTGCCGTGTCACGGATCGATTCCGTGATTACTTCTTGTACCTGATCGATAGTCTCGGTCTTCAAGGTGCAAACGAAGAAGTGATCAAGAAAGTTGTCACTGAAGTAGTAGCGGCGGCGCTTGTTGAGATCAACCAGAAACTCAGTGATACTGAACTCGAAGTGACTGATCACAAGAATGCCAACGGTAACGTGCACAATCTCACCTTGTCGGAATTGCACGCTGCTTCAGATGTCCACACTCATCCAGAGTTTACGACATTTCAATCAATCATTGATCGATTGGTTGCACACATGTCTGACACAGCAACCAATCCCCATGGTATCTCATGTGCAATGATCAAAGCCGCGCCAGAGATCCACAAGCACCAGCCTGAAGAGTGTGGTGCGGCTGCTGCAATCCACGCACACCCAGACTTGGCAAATGCTGCCGAACTTGCTGATCTCAAAACCAATCTTCCGACGATGATTGATGATGAAATCAGCAAGCAGATCCTGTCAAGTAACTTTGGTGCTGCGCCATACATCATCACTGAACCAAAGAGTCTTGGTGAAGAACCTTTGATGGCTGAGGACAGTCTGATCAACAAACCAGCACCAATGGTGTTGTTCCCATACGTCCTTCATCAATCAGCTTCAGACTACGACTACAAAAGCGGTTATGCTGAAGCCAATCGTCTTGGGATCAACAACCGTAGTGCCGCACTGGCTTTTTCTGACTACTACTGCACTAACTTCGCACTGCAGGAAGCAGGAACAAACATCCCTGAAACGATCCTGCAGTACACATTCCACACACCCAGAGAGATCTCTGGTTTGTCAATCTTTAAGGATGTCAGCAATGCCGTAACTGGCTATGCTTCATCCATTGCGGTATACGTGGATGGCGCACTGGTCGGCTCGATTAGTAATCTGTCTTGGTCTGATTTCAATAAGCGTCTTGAAACAGATGCTCTTGGTCATACTGACATTTTGTTCACCAAGGTCAGTGGTACAAGGATCAAGTTGGTGATCAATGGTGCGAAAATGGATAGTTCTCTGCAATGGGCAATCCGTGTTCGTTTCAAGTTCATTGACGTTCCAAGTACGATTCCTGGCACGTTCACAATCAACTCACCATTCAAGATGAACTTCGGGATGGTGGCAAACACTACAATCGATGGCAACATGGATGGTAACGGGCGGATGAGTGGGACGGTTGACCTGCCTACGTTGGATAGCCCAACATACATCTATCTGAAAAAGAGTGGCGATGTTTCTTACACCACTCAGATGGACAACATCCCGTCAGAGTTTTCCAGATTGCAACTTGGTCAGAATGTTCTTCTGAACAAATACCTGTCTGGCAACTCTCATCCTGCATGGGGTGCGATCTCTGCGAACAGTGAAGATCCATCTTACCCTGTCCGAAACATCTACAACGATGGTTCAACGTACTACAAAAGTGTGAATGGTGCTGCATCAGCTGTACTGACACATGTGTACGTTCAACCACAGTCAGGGATCAGTGGTTTGCGGTTTATCTTTGCTGAACTGCTGGCTAGCTTGAACCTGATCCCAGATACCATTTCTATTCAGTTCATCACACAACCCAACTGGCAAAGTGGAGACACCACAGAAGTCGCTCTTGCGCCAATCGTGATTTCAGATGTTCTTCCAATTCGCCGAGCGAATGGTAGTGGTTTCATCTGGAAGAAACTCTACTTTAATGATGACAACAGACCGAAACAGGTCTCAAAGGTCATCATGACTTTGTACGGAAACAAAAATCAACCAGCACTTGCCATGAGTAATTTTGGTATGATGTTGCGTGGTTGGTGGTTCAATCCTTGGTCTGGAGCAAGTACAAATATTGCTCGTTGTCCATTTGGTAGGTTTGAACGAGTCGCACTACCAGCAACAAGCACGTTGCCAGCAGCAATTGAACATAACGGTGTATCGACCGGTAAATGTACGTATTATCCAATCGATCACTTTAATGTTCTGTCGGCTGGAACCTACCAGATTCCAAATCCGTTCAGTACTCAAGAGATCACAGCAGACATCATGGCGATGACTCTTGATACTGGTTCATCTGGATCAACGAAAACCCAGAACCTTTTGGCTGAAGTTGAAAACCTTCCGTCAATTGTGTCGACAAGTAGCAATGAACCCTTGGCTGAGATCACTCAGATTTCAGTTGATCACATCACAATCCAAGTATACTCCACCGGCAGGTATGCGGTAAAGGTGTTTCGTCTATGGTAATCAGCAACAATACGAACTGGCGGCAAACGTACTACCAACAGGTCATGGCTTGTCTCAAAGAGTTTTGTGGTAAGCCTGCTGAAATACCGGCAACGCTAACACTACCAGCATCCGACAAAAACTGCATGTTCGAGTTTGGTGGCAGCAAGTTTTCTTCGGGAACAGCGATGCTTGTTGCCACTCCTTCAGGATTTCCAAACTCAGCAATTGCGTTGAAACAACGTAAACGCAATGGCATTCATGCCAGCAGTAAAGTGTGGATCAATTGTCTGATAGGGATCGCTCATCATCAATACGGAATAACCAACATTGGGATCTACCAAGTCAAACGGATTCGTCGAGCTGACAGTGTTGTCCAAGGGACTAAGCTCGAAAACATCGTTGATCTGGAACTCATTGTTGGGTTAACACAAGCCAGTCCGGAACAAACCAGAGACCTGGACTGGCTGTCTCCGTATCATCGAAAATATCCAGGACTGCGCAAACTTGCATCTGTCTTACTGGATAAGCTGGAGATGTTCAACTGTGCAGTTCCGATGTACCTTGAACCATTCAGGATTATTCGGAAGTACACACAGAAAGAGCCTGACTTCAACAAGCTCATGCTGTACACAGATCTGACGATTCCTGAGAACCTGTCAGATCTGGTTCCAAAGTACGTAATTTACGAAAAGAACATGGCAGAGGTAATCAGGTTTGATCACTTCTACCAGTTTGAGAATGCCTTGACGAACACCTGTCAACAGCTGATCCAAACTTACCCGTTCATTTACTTGCTGTTGTGTCATCACACATCACCAAGTGAGTCAGGTGGGGTGGAACTACTCACGCACGCTTTCATTTGCTCTCAGGAGAACGAAGGTAAACCGTTATTGTTCCACAAGACAGGTTATGTCTACAAACACACTGGTCAAGAGATTGGTCGTTCGACTGACCTTGAAGGCTTCATCCGAAGCAACTACAATGAGTCGTACCTACACAGCTTGCTTGGTGTTCACGGTGGTGGCATCCAAAGACTGCTCACGTACATCAAAAGTAGTAAAGATGGGTGTTTGTACGTCCCACTCAAGTTCGTGCTCTGTACACGCAAATACACGCAATTTTGAGCATAGTGAGTGCAGGTCACCCTGCACTCACTATTTATGTCGGGATCATATGGTCAATTCAAAAGCTTACCTAAGAGGAAGAATCATGTCACAAGCTGATTTGAATACAACTACTGGTGCGACGTTGACTCCAGCCGGGATCATCAGTGAACAAGCAACTGTTGATACCCTCAGAGCGCAGAATCTTAATCTTGGTGGTCAACAAGCATCAGGCATCTCTCATGACTATACGGATGATGACCTCAAAAAGCTTGCATCCATCCTTGCTGTGCGCAACTCTTCTGAAGAACTGCGCGCCGCACTGGCTGCGCTTGGACGAGATCTGTCCAATATCTACCTGACTCCCGTACTGTCAGAAGTACTTGCTCCACCGAACTTCTCAGACTTGTCAAAGTGGTTGTTGGGTGAAGGTTGGGTGATTGAAGACAGTGATGCTCTTTACATCAACCGCAAAGAAGTCGCTCCTGAACAAGCGATCTTGCGTTTGGACTCATCTGCGTTTATCAGTCCTGGTCTGCACTTTGTTGACATGACTGTTCTTGAAATCGAATCTGGTGCAGAACTCATCGTTCGCAATGAAGCTGGCGAGGTCTTCAAAAAGATCACCTCAGCTGGGCAATACAGATTTGAAATCCTTGTCGACAACCCAGCGACTGCTTACCTTGAGTTTGTTGCTGGACTCCTTGATCCAAGCTATTCAATTCGGATTGATGAGATCAACGTGTACCATGTCAAGAACTCATTCAGTTCTTACATGTACTACATGTCTGGCAAAATCATGTCTGGTGGTAGTGGGTTTGCTTCAATCGATGACATTAACAATGCGGTCAACAATCTTGATGCTGCATTGAGGATTTACGTCAACACTGTGGTTGATGGCAAAACTAGTCAAATGACTGCGCATATTGCGGATACCACTAGCAACCCGCACAACATCACACCAGCCTTGATCAAAGCAGCAAAAGAACTTCACAGGCATTTGCTTGGTGATATCGATGGTGTTACTGATCAGATCTTGACACCGATCAGTCAGAACGCTGCAATGTTACAAAACCTGTCGAATGCCATCACGTCTCACTTTGCGGCAATCAACCCGCACGGAATCACTCCGGCGATCATCAAAGCTGCAAATGAAAAACACCTGCATCTTCCAGAAGACATCAATGGACTCGTGGACTTTGAGTCCTACGTCAAAGATCTGGAAACAAGTGTCAATGCCCATTTCACCGCAATTGAAAACCGAATGGACAACTCTCAGTCTGATGCAACTGTTGTTGCAGACATGCTCAGAAAGCATGAACAGAAGACAGGAAACGCACATAATTCAGTCCCGGCTGACTTTGGCATTGTTTTGGCTACTCCAGCTGAAGCTGTTGCTGGTACTAGTGGTACGTTGTATATGTCACCACTGGATGATCGCACTGCTTTAGAAGCGTACGTCACTGAGAAAAATGTTGATCCGGTTAAACTTAATCCAAGGTACCTAGGCAGGTTTTCACTTAAGCCAGAAAACCTGAGCGTGAACATCCCAGTAATTGCGAATCGCAGATACCAGTTTGTTCTGTCAGGAATTAAGCAAATGGATCTGCGCAGTGTGACAATGACTGCTAATGGTACTATTCAAACTGTCAGTGGTACAGCGAACCACATCAGCTTTGTTCAGAAAGCCGGGAGCACTCTTGTCAGTGAAACCGTTGACGGTTGGAAGTTTGTGCCCTCAACCTCACAATACACTACCGTGCAGGGGACATATGACTTTGATACGAATACTGGGGTACTTCGTGGTCGTGGGATTGGTTACGTCCTCAATAGCAGTTTCGTCTCTACTGGTATTACTGACCTGCTTGATTTCACAAGTGCGTTTGACACTCCAGTTCAGATTGACAGCTTGGACACTCTCACGCTGACAGCAACAGCAATCCCAGCCGATGGTGAGATCATCATTGACATGTACGAGTTGATGTCAGTTGACATCAATCAGGTGGTAACTGATGCCAACCCCACGGGGTCAATCATCTACAGAATGGGCACCGCAGCTCTTGCGAACTACAGTCTGTTTGATGGTAGCATATTGCCACGTTCAGTGTACTCTGAATTGTTAGCGTACGCTAGCAGCACTGGCATGATCGTTGACCAAACTACGTGGGACACTGAAGTTTCCACGAATGGTTACTGTGAAAAGTTTGGGATGGGTGATGGAACAACAACGTTCCGTTTGCCTAAACTCAAAAATAACACTGTGATCAACCCTTACATCAAACTCAACTCAAAACTATTGCCCTCACCTGCCCAGGTGATGTATCAATTTGTTTGGGGAAGTTAAGCTCTATCCATCCTCTGGGATATCCCAGAGGATGGATATCTTTAGAACAAAGCAATATTCACGGTACCTGCACCACCAGCTGCCCCGGCAATACCGTTTCCTGCAACACCACCAAGTCCACCAGTCGCAGTGATCTTGCTGGGACTATTGATCGTGCCACGATGGAAGAGATGAATTGCACCACCACCTGAGCCGGCACCACCTTGTGAATATGGATACGAACCACCCACTGTGGAGTGACCATTACCACCATTGGAACCGTTACTCTGGATTGCTCCACTTGCACCGAAGATGATGTTTCCTCGAACAAAGAGAATCAACAGACCACCGGTACCGGTGCCACCAACACCAGCACGGCTACCACCAGCAATCCCACCTGGGTTACCGGCACCACCACCACCTTGTGAGTTGTTAATTGCCGCACCATGACCACCCGCTCCGCCATTGTCGGTGCCAGCAGTACAACCATTGAACGCAGAAGTATTGCTCATCCCAGCAGCATCTGAGTTCGAAGCTCCACCACCAGCACCCGCACCGCCAGAAAAGGAGGTTGCATGACCACCACGATACAAGTAGTTACCACCACCAGCACCACAGGCACCATTTACTCCAATACCGCCAACTGCAACTGACGTGATGTATGGTTTGCCGGTTGTTCCCAAACCACCTTGCTTCTTGATCACTGTAAATGGTGAGTAGTCGAAGCCACTATCCAGGGCATCGGTATAATAGATCTTTTTGTGTACCTTGTCAATAATGACATTTTGCCCAGCAACTTTCGCCCCACGGGCAGTCATTGATAGTTTACCATTGATGACCAAATCACCAAGGATATTCAAATACAAACCTTTACAACGTTGAGTTGTGGTGACGGTATGCCCAGCGTTGATTGTAAAGTTATTAAAACTCAACACCGCCGGATTGCTATCCAATGATGATGTAAACTGATCGTGTGCGGCGACCCCGGTTGACGAAAAATCAGTGAGGTTTGTTTCATCAAAAGCAAATGTTGACAATGCTAACGGTGGTGTAAAGTCTAAAACTTTTTCCACGTATACTTCAGGTGGCATCTGTTCAAGACAGATCGACATCAAGATTGGTTCATTCATTCTGACTTCCTTTGACAATTATGTGATTTGATTTTAGCAATTAACAAAAAACCTTGAGAGGAATTATGTCAATGCGACCTTACGGCATGGTGGGGACAGACCAAATTATGTTCGCTGAGGACTGGAATAAGCCTACCGATATGATCCTTGTTGTATCAGCAAACTCACCAGGCTCTGGTTATATTATCGATGAGACTGGCAACTGGGTATTACCTGCAAATGTCTCAGCAGCTAAAGAAGCGGTCCGCGCTGCCAGACAAGAGGCTATCCTGAATGCTTGGCCAGTCGCACAACAAATGGAAGCCATCGGTGATCATCTGGGGGGTGACAGCACCAAGTTCGACAAGATGCAGCTTGAGCTGGAAGAGATCAGGAAGAACTTTCCTTATCCAGAACAGTCAACCGCGGCATCAAAAGGTCTCAAACTCACTGTGAAAACTTCAAGTTAATGACTAGCTGGGGAATTTCCCCAGCTAGTCACTGATTAGTACTTGAGCTTTCGTGTGATTTCCTTGCACACTTCCACATGGTTGTGTTCAACCCGATGGAGATCTTGCGCAGCCAATCCAAAGGTATCAAAGGTCTTGGCCATGAACAAACAAGCGTTTGCCAGAGAAGCCAGATCTTCTTTACTGAGGGATACCTGCGAATTGGACTGCAAATGCTTGGCGGCAGCAACGGAAGCTTGCATGTTGGCATCGCATTCCAGCAGGTATTTGTAGACGGCATGGATCTCATGCAAGAAGCGTTCATTGTCACTCAACAATGTACACTCCAAGTTGAACTCATCCATGCTCCGATATAGCTTGCTAAACTTCGCAGAGTTCGCACTGCTCTTGTCAAAACACTTGTCGTAAGTCACGAACAAGTTGTTGATCTTCTGCACTTCATTGGCTTGCCCAAACAGCAGAGCAACTGCTTCAGTGGTTGATGCACCTTCAACCAAACGGGCTTTGATCGTTTCACTGACTTTGACAAATGACTTTGCCCTGACTTCCATGTCACAAGCCTGCAGACAGGCAAGGATCTTCTGAGTGACGTCAACGTACGTTGTTGTCAACCCTTTGGGGAGTGGCATGTCAAGGTTGGACACTTCGAGATATCCAGTCTTCCGAATACGCAACAGCGTCATTGCATACTTTTCCTTGTAGTCCTGCCACTCTGTCCGCTTCAATCCCTGAAACGCACGGTAGACAATCTTAAAGGAGTTAAAGAGTTTGGAGATCATGTTGGCGATGCCCGTGAGCAATCGCAGCATCATGTCAAACAAGCCTTCCTGTCCAGCATAAGCCGCCAAGTTAGCTTGTGCAACCAAAAGCTCAGCATCAGTTACCAGAGCTGAGAAATGAAATCCGTACGTTTCTCTGGTGTCATCAATCACCAGATTGTCATCCATTGTCAACGACATCTTAAGCCTCCAGCTTAACTTTAACCGTCATTCGGATTGGCGAAGTGATTGTCTGGAACGATTCACCGAATGGTGAGCCAGCAGAGGCACCAGCCGTAAGATAACCAATCTGACCAACCTGAACCAAAATGTTGTTGTACTCATCATTGGGTTTCGGATTGGCAATGACACCAGTTTGGTCATTCCACTTTGATTCACCCCACTTGCTGTTGTACTCAACATACGCAGCTGTGGTAACCTTGGAAATGAACGGGTTCACCAGCATTGCTGACTTGCCCAATGGGATCGGGTTCAGCACAGGAACAACTGCCGTGTCACCAAATGGGACGTTCACCAACTGAAGAAGCTGGTTCGACGAGAAATAGGCTTTCGCAATATACACTCGCCGCAGTAGATCACCGGCATGTGTTGTCATCTCACATGTGGCGGTATTAAAGAAATCACCCTGACTGGCTTCTCGATACGTGCCCATGGCTGGGCAATACTGAGTAACCCCGTAGTTGGTGAAATTCCCCTTTTCATCCAGGTCAACATACAGGTAGTGAACACCATCAGGCATTGTTGGTGCAAACAACCCGTTAATTGGTTGACCAAGAATTTTGCTCATCAGAACTTTGCCTTGATAAGCATACGCCACTTGCAGTTGGCTGTTGATCACGAAGTTGCGATCACCGCTTTGAACAACGGTGTTTGGTGGAACAGTGATGTCATACATACTCCACCCAGGTAGCCGTGCACCAACCTGACCAGCGACAACAGTCTGTGGTTTCACTGACAACGCCACCTGAACCATGTCTTTCACCAGAAACGATCCAGTGTGTGGTGTCAGGTAAGTAACGTCATTGTTCTGGTCAATTGCTTGCAGTTCAGTTGCTGGTGGATAGTCAGCAACATTGCCCAGCTGAACATCGCTCTTTGTAACCACATGCGGGTTACCCTTAATTGTGTTGATGTGGTCCAGGGCAACCGCAAGTACTGCGCGCAAACCACGCAACGAGACCAACACGTTCATGTCAGCCGTCTTGTCATACCCAGGGTCGAGTGGATCATCAGTAATTGCATTGGGCAAGTTACCAAGTCCCACTTGTGACTTATCCACGGCATGAGGATTTTTTACATCCTTTTTGTGGGTGTCAAGTTGAATTGACAGATCTGTCAGCATCTTGGAGATCTCTGACAGATCGACACTTGGATCAACGGTACCAAAGATACGGATGCTGAGTTTCCCACTGCCATCAGCAGCCTTGACAAACACCTTTTGGTTGTCAAGGCTGGAGATCTCGTAGTTGATCCCACCAACTTCTGGTGGATTTTTACCTGTCAGTGTCAGATAGTCCTCAACTGTATCTGCAGTCAAGGTCTGATCTGACGTGCTGAATACTGACACAGTTGTTCCACTAAGATTCTTGATAGTCAGAGCAGAAGTAGGGTCAGCAAACAGGTCATTAACTTGATGCCAGTTCGCATCAGGAATTGTGTATTCTTTCAATGTATCTGGTTGGTCAATTGCCATGATATCCCTCGAATGGTCTTGGTTACTCGCCAAAGAAGAAGTGAGCACTTTCCGCGTTGATCATTTCGGGATAGAACTTGAATGACTTCACATACCCGTTAAAATGATCGGACAAATACCGGCTGCACCCAAGGTACAAGGTGGCACAATCAGGGTTCAAAACCTTTGACGTGTTCTTGATTTTTGGATCTTCAGCAGTTGCGGCAAACAAGTTTTCAGTAGGTGAGAAAGCATGGATCGTTTGAATCCAAGTTCTGCGCTGAGCATTTGTCCAGCTTGAACTTACAGTGGCATTGTTTCGGTCGTAACCACTCAAGTAAGCCCGGTTGTTGTGGCCAACAGGATATCTGGCAACAGCGGCAATGTTTTCCAAACCAGTTGCAATGTTGTACAACTCACAGGGAGAACGCAGCTGAGTGTCAATTGCTTGGTTTGTTGCTTCAGCAACGATTGTTCCATATCGGTTGTTAAACCAAGGACCAACTGGGAGTTCCACTGTGGTTCCAGCGATTGATCCAAGGATCTTGTGACGTGACGGAATGTACGGAGGCAAGAATGGACCATCAGTTACCATCAAGCCAAACATTGCCATCCCAACACCGTCAATACCTTCATGTGTGTCATCACCGTCATGGATGTCAAGAGTGTACAAGCTCACTGACAATGGTGTTGATGCTAATGCCCTGAAGGTGACCTGCAGTCGATACCACCCATTGTACAACGGATAGATGTATCCAGTTAGGTCGTTTGCATTTTCATTGATGAACACTTCTTCGGTTGCACAATTGAAATGTGCGTTCCGATACATCGCTGCAGTTGGTTGACGGAAAGTGCCTTGGTCAAATGGTAACAGGTTTGAACCATTGAAACCAAACCGACCAACACCATCAATGATGTCCAGTACCTCGATCCCGAAGCAATCACGCCCCATGGGGTGGACAAAGACTGAGATTGTGTAGTACTCACCTTCCACGATGTTCATCGTTTCACCAATATAGCGAATCTCATGCCTGACTGGGGTGGGATTTGCTACCTCAGTCAGAACGTAGGACGGTGAGGCAGATTCATCCAGAGACAAAGCAGCTTCACTGCGAGTGATGGTTGCCGCTTTACAGTAGTACAAGTCTTCATCAAGGAAGTCTTCTGATTCCTCAATGTAGTTTGTCATTGCCCCAAAGATTGGGAAACTGGATTCACCAGTACTGTGATCAGCTTCCAACGTGTGCGGTGGGATCTCTTTCATTGTCCCCATTGAGGATAGAACCCACAGGCTACTTTCTCGTGTGACAACTGCGTCTTCCGGGAGACCGATGTAGGCTTCCAGTGCAAAAGACGGAGACGTCCTCACCATGGAACCTGGGAACAATTTACGCCAAAGAGCTTCGTGTGCGTCAGGGTTGGTATCATGGTCATTGACCACTGTATTCAGCCCTTTTGCAGAAACCACTTCATCGTACGCGGTACCTTGTCTGGTTGTCGCAATGTCAGCAATCTTGACGTACTGGAAGATGACTTTCATGAAGTCTTCACGAGTGCCTTCATTACCAAGGGACAACCAAAGATTGTACAGTTCCTGAAGAACACTGGTATCCAGATCTGTCAGGTCCAGCTTGTGTGGATTGTCAGTACGTGCCATGTGGCGACGAATTGTTTCTTCAATCTCATCAAGCCTTGCAACACTAAACTCTTCTCGGAAAGCTTTCACCACTTTCAAAAGGTCAGCTGCTGTAAACTGGTGGTCTCCGGTTGGAGTTGCACCATCCACCTGTTGTGTGGTGATCTTATCCCACCCAGCCAAGATACCAACTGAACGATGGTTGGGATCTCTTTGACTGTAAGGACCAGAATTATAGTAGTTTGACATGTCGATGTCCTTATCTTGCTTGGATCAATGGGAATTGGTACAACCCAAACAAAAACGAAAGTTGTTCAGGTGACATTGCCTGTCGATAGATTGCAAAAGACTGCAATGGATCGTTTTCAGCCATCCTGGCAAAGAACACCCGAGGATTGCTAGGTCCACGAGGCTTCACGCAAACTGAGATTTCCTGATGGTTGGTTACCACTCCGGGAATGTCGTAAGAAGAACTTGCGCCATTCACAGCAAGCGACATCTGAGTTGGTGTGAACACCATGGCGATGCTGATGTGCCGATCAGGATCAAGATAATCGACCATGAACGGGGTGACGTCAATCGACAACAATTCTTGGTCGTATTCACCATCTAAAACTTTCTTGTGGTCGATGAATGAACCTTGGTCAAACGGCAACCAGCTATTATCGTCCAAACCAAAGGTTGGACGATCTTTCGGCAGTATACGAGACATTAAGCTCACTTTTCTGTATACTGGATCGATCTTCACGTAATGGAAATGAACGGTGTTCAGCCCTTGAATTCCAAAGACTCTCATTGGCTCAAGAAACCGCACACACCCAATCAATGTGACAGTGTTCCGAAGAAGCTTCACATTGTCAAATGTTGGAACCATGCTGTAGCCATTTTGCTCTGCCACATACGTGGACTCAATGTGGTGTGGCAAACCAACATACTGGAAGAAAGCATGCCCTGGTTCAACGTTTGGAACTAACCCAGGGATCATCTTTCTGATGAGATCTTCGTGTACGTAGATGCTGTCGTCATGTGCTTTAAGGAACTTGGCAACTGCTTCCACGGATGGGATCAGATCTTCTTTCTCAATGTTCCCAAGCAGGGTGTCGTAATCAACAATCTGGATATACAGAAAGAAGAGATTCTTGAAGAATTTCAGATCTCCTTTATAACCTTCTTGCCGCCATGCTTCATAGATCACATCAATGACTTTTGTCGGCAGCTGATCAACTGTCAACTTGTGTGGATTTCCATCAAAGTCAGAGACGTGTGAATACATGTCTTTTATTGTTGCAGCCGCTGCTTGTACAACAGGATGATTCGCAATCACATCGATGACTGACTTAAGATCCTGAAAGAGTACCGCATCAACTTTAAGTGGTGCGGCTGAAGAGGAGATGTTGTGCCATTCAGCCAACACCCACGGTAAATTTTTTGACATGGTACATCTCCAGTAAAAACTCCGATAAATTTGCTTAACCAACCGCAATGTGATCAAAACATCATTAGGCTGGCTGAAGACACCATAGCATCAGTCACGTAAATCAAACATATTTGTCAATATATTACTTTATTGATCAGCTTGGTCAAACCTACACATCTTGCTTTTTGGAGGCAATCATGGTTACTGATTTTGAACGTTCCTCAGTTGTTGGTGCGGAGCAGCTCAGGACGAGAAGTGAAAACGCTTCTCTTCACGACACTGTCGTGGGTGAAACACCCGTGGTTCTTCGTGACCCCACGTTGGACCGAGACACCATCAAAACCCTTTACATCACCAAGTTCAATCCAATGACGGAAGACTTCGATCTTGCGAAGTTGATTGAGCTGGAAAAGTTACTCCGCCCTGTTCAGATGGGCATCGCCAACTGGATCGTGTACGGCTACACTCAGGAAGTGAAGCGGCATATGGAATTGGCCGGCAAAGCCAATTAGATTAGTATTGCACAGCACCCTCAATTGAGGGTGCTGTGCAATGCAACAAAGTTATTTTTGTTTTTTCTTTCCAGTCGGTTCTGGCTTGGGTGGAACGATGGTGTCAGTAACCTGTACAGACGAGTTGACATCCTTCATCCCAACTAGCTCAAAAACGTCCATAATTGACATGTAAGGACGTTTTTCTTCAGTGTCGTATGTCCAGTACCCTCGGCTCTGAAGAATGTCGTTAACGTCAATTCTGGAGGATTGATTGATCCTCTCCACAAAGTTCTCAACCGTCGCTGGAATGTCATACGGATACGCTGCCGTATTCCAGTAATGGTGAATCCAGTGGAACTGGAACATCAATTCCAAGGTGCGTTTTGCCGCGTAGTTCTCGTCACAGGTCTGACGGATACTATTCCGGTGGAATGGTACATCCGGCAACAGTGGTGAGAACCGGTTGTAGCCTTTGAGCAGGAACCCAGAAGATTCGTACTCACCAGACTTGGCCTTATCACTGACGTCACGCAGATACTCGTAGTACGACAGGTCAGCAAGGACACCACGGTGCTGACTCATGACAGTGGGGATGATTGTGCCGGTCATGTTGTTCTTACCACGAAGAACCTTCATTTCCAGCTTGTTGATTTCCACTTTTTCACGGTCAGTGGCGTTGAGATCCCCTGAAGGATACAACGGTTGTCCATCTTGGTCGACCAGTGGTTTGGGTCTTGCCAACTGGAATGACAAGTTCGGCAAGTACTGAAAGTTCTTGCCAGCATTGGTGATCTTTTCACCCTGCTTCAGCCACTGGTTCTGCTTCGGTGTGGGGCGACGAGGATCAATTTCGATCTTCGAGTCCACATGAGCAGTAACGAAGAAGTACATGCTGTACCGATAAGCGTAGGTGATGAACAGATCCATCAGACGCTTCTTGATGCGAGCATCGTACATGTCAGCGGTGTTGTTCGACTTGTCTTCCATGCCGGTTGAGAAGTCGACATTGTCAGTGCTCAGGTTGGAGATCGAGTCCAGCGAGATGAATGTCGGGACCATGATCTTCAACGGCTTGCCAGTGTTGGTATCCAAGAATGGTGTTTCCACCAAGTATTCTTGCTTGTTCTTCAGTTTGTACTCACCAAGGTTGGTAAGGAATTCAATGTATTCTTTCAGGTTCATCTCACCCTTATTGGTCAAGTGAACCCGTTCGTCAACATTGACATTCAAACCTTGAGCCAAGCGATAGAAACGATGCAAGCTGGTGGACGTGTTTTCGGTGTCGTACTTGAAGTACTCTGACCTCGGATAAATCTCCATCAGGTTAACAACCATGTTGTCAACTGTAGTCGACTTAAAGTAACCACTTCTGGCAGAGAATCCGTTTACCGGTGCAGCACCAGCATCAAGCAACCACGCACCGTTGAAACCTTTGACATAAATGCCAGTGCAGATATCAATCGGTGATCTGGTGTTGAGGTATGGGTAGAAGTATGCAGGTTTGAATCCTGCTGCTTGGGCAAGTGACATTGTGCACTCCTTACTGGATTAAGCGATCAGACCGTCGTTGAGCACACCAACCCATTCGCCATTGCACATGAACAACTGAATGTTTTCACCATATCCGGTCAGTTCGACCTCGGACATGGCATCCAACATCCGGCCACGATACATCAGACGCAGCGGGAATTCTGCTGTGGTCTTGATGACCAGTGCGGTGTTGTTCTGGCAGTACTTGTAGACGTTACAAACATCATTGGCTTCATGACGGTTGGACAGGTCAACCGTAAAGCGATTGGGAGTGACGGTGTCATTGCTGAACACATACCACGCCTTCACACTGGGATGCTTCTGCACATCAAAGCTTTGCCCATTCAAGTTGCCAGCATTGATACCCCCGACGGTATCTTCCATGCCATCAACACTATTCTGCAAGATTTCGATCTTCTTTTCGGCCGAAGCGATGAACGAGCGGCAAAGCTGTTCAATCTTGTCAGTGATGCCATCAAACTCGGCTTTCTGGGAAGACGAAAGCTTGGCAACAGTGTCCTGCAATTTAAGTTGTGCCTCTTCAGCGGTGGCAACCAAACTGTTTGTCTGATCGGCGCAGAGCTTTCGGATTTCTGCTGTAAGCTGATCCCTCAACCGTTCAGGGTAATCTGAAATCAGTGCCCGTGCTTCACGGGGTACAGCTTCAGCCGGCAATGCTTTCAATGCGGCATCAACCTTGCTGGTTACGTCATTAAGCAGGTCATTAACCTTACTTGTCAAAGCATGCTGAATTTCCTCAAACTGTTCCACGGTGACCAGATTGTCCTTGGGCTGGCTCGCCAGTTTGATGTATTTCAACTCGATGTTGTGTACATCTTCTTTGACGACCTTCAAATGGGCATCTGCCTCATCCAGTCTGCCAGAAACATTGGGCATCGCATCATGCACCGCAGACTTGATCAGTTCCGCAATGTTAGGATGCTGCGACAGTGCCCCCACCAACAGGTCCATGTTCACTTCAGGAGTAGTCATCACTGGACGATCAGTGTCGACATTTTCAGCGAAGTGTCTGGTGACGTCAACACCTTTAAGGTTGATGGCGTAAACACTGTCAACCGGTGCAGGGATGTTGAGGGATTCGAAGACACAAGCGTCTTCAACAAAGTCAAACTCCACTCGATAGAACCCGGGAGCAGTATCAGTGGGATCAACGTCCTTGTCTTCCCATTCATGCACGATGAGCTTGAAACCCATGTACTTCAGGTTGGGCCAAGCCTCTTCTGGGAAGGAGAATTCAGTCGGAGCACCGTAAGCCCATTCATCCACGTTGAACCGGGTGGGGTCAACCAGATTTTCCCAATTGACACGGTCAGGGTTCTGCATGACCAGATCTTCATACCGGTCATGTGTTGCCTGCAGTGAGTAGATGGCCGGAACCGGCACCCCAAGCAACAGTTCACCAGTAGGGCCAATCTTCGGACCACCCGCAGGAATACGTGGAATGATACGAATTCCCTTAAGTGTCTTTTCCCCGGAAACGTTCTTCAGCAGCACCCCAATGTACACAGAACGACCAGGTACCGGAGTCGACAAAAACTGTTCTCTGGGATCAACTGGCTTCGACGTGTCAATTTCCTGCAGTGCAAACTGCGGCAAAGCAACACCACCGTTCAACGGGTTGGGCACGGGAGGTGACGAGATAATTTTGCAGACCTCGTTGGTGTCCATCCCGGGCAAAAAGTTGGTGGCACTCTTTGACGTCACATAGGGAATGTTCAACGCATCCAGCATCGGCTTTGGATAGATGCTGGTGTCAATATGGCTGCCGTCCAACGGTATGTACTGCTTGGGGTTTGCGTAACAAGTAACTTTGGGGATCAACTCAATAACGGGTGGAAAATACATGAAAGTCTCCTTGGACTTGAGGTTGCAATGGCTGAGTCGAATGCATATCTCTTTCACACCTAATGAAAAGAAATACCTTCTCTAGGGAGAGGATATCCTCTCCCTAGAGTGGGTCAGCGCTTACAACCGCATGATGTAATACAAACGGTCAGCATCCGTCAACCCGCACTTCAGGTTAACGTCGTCTGACAAAGGAAGCATGTTCGGTGTGCCGTTAGTGCCATCACACAAAGCAAATGCTTCCATCGGTGCATTGTTAATCACTGGTCTTTTACCATCGCTTCCCCCAAAGGTTCCGTTCCAGAGGAGAACTCCTCTCTTCGGAACTGACATCGTCAGGAACAAAGCTTTAACGGCAATGATCTCTGGCTGAATACAGTTTCGAACGAACGTTTGCATATTCTTAAATTGAAATGACATTTTTTATTTCTCCTACTTGTCAATCGAGTCTTTAATGCAGTCAGGAACGACAGGCATCTTCGATTGAGCAATTGGACCATTGCCATCCCAAGGGTACCCCGGCAGAGATGGCAGTTCTTTGATGTGCAGTCGGTATAACTCAACCTCTTGGATCTGCGCTTCTGACAGTGACGAGTCCCGCATCAGAAACCGGTCAGTCTTATCCAGTTGAGGTTTTCGCAATGTGTACCGACAAATCTCAGACAGTTCTTCCACACTCGGAGCAGGCTTTTCTGGTTGAATCAGAAGAACACCCACTGGAAGTGGTCCAAGTTCTGTCATGTAACTTGGTGGGGTCATCCAAGTGGCATCAGCTGACCAGAACGGAGTTCCACCAACCAAGGTTCCATTGTCATCAGGTTTTTGACGATGGTCTTCAACCAGATTCCAAGTGGTTCCATCCCAACGAACAGTTTTGCCTTCAGGAATTTCGGTTGGAATAGGAACCAAGGTACCGCAAGCACATTCTGTCAGTGGTTCACCATTGAGCAACTGTGCTTCACGCTGGTGAAGATATTCGCCAGTTGCCAAATCAAAAATGTACAAGATAGGAATATCCATGGAATCTCCTTAACTTCCTTCAGGGTAGGCTGGCATCAATGGCAATGAGTCGGTTAATTTTTCGCTAATGATTTTTCGCAAAGCGACTCTGTATACAACCCATTCTTCCGGAATGGCAACTCCACGTTCAACACATCGCAAAATCGTGATGTCTGACTTTGCTAAAGCTAGTTGTGCTTCTAAAAATGCAGGGTTCTCCGTTGAGGTGGTGGCATACTCAAAAACTGTGATATTTTTAGCCACCAGTTCGTCGTAATCACGATTGCCTTTGCACACTGGAATGCATCGACCGTCTGAACATTGAATTGCCGTTTTTTCCATGTTTGCGTAGGTATATGTCATTGGTTCACTCCTTACATTCTAGCATCAGCAATCCAGTGACACCCACCGTATTGGCTAACGGCATCGCAGGTTCCATAAATTCTGATACTGGTCGTTCCCATGAAAGTATCAGCACGCGCTACCTTATCAGCCGCATTTCCGTCATACTGCCTAAAATATCCAGCTGCTCCAGTAACTGGGCTATACACGGTCACGGAAGGCACCACCCGCATTGGGACTGAAAAATTCACAAAACCATTCCATTCAGCAACCCCAATTGTACGGTTACACAAGGCGCCATTATTGGTGATACTACCAAGAACGGTATCAACATCATAGCTTTTCTGAAAGTACCGACGGCACCAATTAAGAGCTTGCTGAAAAGTCAGGAATTCAAACTCAGTAGCTTCTGTTCCAGCCTCGAGTTGAACCCCACCTATTTCATAAGTCGCCCCGGCAACAGCGACTAGCTTAATACATTCCGCTGTTGTCAAGACATTACTTGCTTGCCAAATCTTTGGTGTTTCAGTGATATACCCGCTGCCGCAACCAAGATCAAACCGAAGAACCAATGCGGTGGCCGAATCGTTTGGCCAAGTTCCAGTCTGACAACCAGGAATTGTCTGAGTACACACGTTTTCACCAACAGCAAGATCCTTAGTAAAAACGTAACTCAGGGTTCCATTTGCCAAGCAAACACTGAACGCATATTTTCCAGCGGTATTGACCTTGACAGTAAAACTCACGGTGATTGGTTTTGCGTTCGGGGTACCCCAACACAGATCACTAAGGTCGAATCCTTCGACACACATGTTGAGATGATACTTGTCATTCGTCCCTGGTGTGGTTGCAACAGCGGTTGTAATCTTTTCAGAATACATCAGCTTTGACAGTGACGTCGTCATTCGCTGAGCTTTCAGTTTTGATGCCGCGACAATGATTAATCTCGCATTGTCAGCAATGTAGTCTACGGTCGTTGGTATGACCTCAAGACTCCCATGCTGTTGTGAGATCCGAAAATCTCCGTTGCACAACCGATTTCTACGTCCAGTTGGTACCCATGCAACCAATGAACCATTCTGATTTGCTACTGGAATTTTCCCGGCATTCGGGGTGACCGCCGTATTTACTCCAGCGGCAATAAATGCTGGGCCATTATTGATCGTCGCGCTATCAATCAAATCAACACCCGTAGCAACTCGACCAAAACCGACACTTGTTGTCGTGGCCATCCAGTTCTTCGCTGCAGCTGAAACACTGAGCACTTTATCCGCCCGCCCAAGGTACATGATCACTGGGCGTTTGATTGTGTCAGGAGTAACTGTGGTTGATCCACCAAAGACAGTGCTTGCCCGACTAAGATCAATCTCAACTCGACGACCACCAACCGGATCACCACCCATGTTGAACAAATTCGCACTGCTTGTTGTGGCTTGTTTTGCAATTCCAATCGTATTTAAATTATCCGTCCCACCGACAGATCCTCCCCACCAAGGTAATGACCCAGTTGCATTCGGCAACCCGGCATTCAGATGGGTGCCAGCAGTGCCGTTAGCCGCAGCTGTCCATGCTTGATAGTACGCACCACCATCAACTGGAAGATACAGCCCAGTCGGGATCGCTGCATCGGGACGAAACATACCTTTGTTTGCTGCTTGTGTTGTTGCATCCGCGTTGTATGCCATCAGTAGTCCAGCAAATCCACCGGCATCATACTTGGCTTTGAATTCTGGACGTCCAGCAAATGAAATGAAATCCCCGTTGACCAAGACGTGGTCAGCTGGTGGTGTTGTGCTTGTTGCCCACTGGGGTCGACCAATACTGGCTTGACGAAGGTTGTTCAATTCGGTCAGAATTGCAACTTCATCATCGCCCATTCCCATTGGAGTGAAACTGACTTTTTGCCAATACAACAACCCGTCGTTCGGAGCGTGTACGCCGTTGGCTGAAGTCGTTCCGGATTCCTGAATCGCTTGATACAGTGCACTGCCGTAATACCAGTACGTACCAGTGCTGCACAATGGGACCGTATTTTTCCAGGTTGGAAACACTCGACCAGTAACCAGATTGTTGCACAGTGGAACGAGCATTTCAATCAATTTGCGAAAACCCATCCCACTAAAAAAAGAAGAAGCTGCCATGAATTGCTCCTAGTGAACATATTAATGATCCAAATGATAGTGCCAAGCTGGTCAAAAACCAGCTTGGCATCAATACTAAGCGATCGCGATATATTGCCCACCAAATGTACTTTCCCCAGGAATGGTTCCTGGGAAAATGGTAGTGTCAGTGGCAGTGCCAATAACAGCTTTGATCACTCCATTTCCTTCAGTAGTGTACCGTTTTCCTGTCAGTGTCCCTGTCGTTGTGAACTTTGGTGCTCTGGAAAGAACCTCTGGGTTAATCCAAGCATTGATTGTTCCAACTGTTTCAACCGTGACAAATGTAGCCATCTGGGATGAACCTGTCACCTGAACATCCTGCATGACGTTGTGCAGTGAGTTGGTGCTTGCGTACAGAAACGCGGTGATAATTGAAGTGTCATCAACTACGAATTCAAACTTCGTTGTCCCGGTCAAACTAACTGTCCCCCCAGTCCAAGTGCAGATCCCAAACACTCCTTGGCTAGTGACATTTGACGGCATGATCATCCGACAGTTGAACACTGAAGTTTGTGATCCCTGTAACCCAGTGACCAATCCGTGGTAAGACCCACTTTCGATGTATCCTGGTGCCAGGGTAAGATCTTTCAAAATACAAGTGCCACGACTGGTGTTGGTCAACCTACCAGTCTTGACTTTGGTATTGTCAGTAGAGTTCCCAACAATCCACAACTGCCCAGTGGTTGCAACATACGCTGGGACAACCGTGTTCCCAGTAAGATTGTAACTACCGTCTGCCAACTGAATCGTGACGTTGTACTGGTTGAAATTGTACTTGGACGACACAAAGTTCAAGGCATACTGCAACGTCTTGAACGGGTTATCAACACTCAGTCCTTGAGAGTTGGCCGTCGTATCCACACCACTTGGACTGACGTAGACAGTCAATGGCGCTGTCAACCACAAGTACATTTGAAAGTTCTGAGCCACTGCAGAAATGATGTTACTCATGCTCTGCACATCAATGCCAAGGACCAACAGCTTGCTCAAAAGCTCGCCAGTCGGCATTCTGTCATAAAACGGATTTGCCATGATTAACTCCAAACTAAACAGGTTAAATCACAACATAGTTAGATGAGCGCTGGGTAATCCCCAGCGCTCATCATTACACTTCACCGATGTACATGATCACAGGAAGAATAGTGTTTCCGGGTCGAAATTCAGTATCGACTTCAACTTGAGTTGATGCATCAAACACTGCTTTGTAGCGTTTGTTTGAAGTCAATCCATCCCAACCACCACCAATGAAACTTGCTTGTGACCGAGTAAGCGCATTAAACACCCCACTCAGCTCATCAAACGCGTACATTGATTTAATACCGTTGTTCGTTGTCCCAACAGTCAAACCAAATGTACCATACAAGTTCTTCATTGCCCCAAGCTGGGTACTACCCGCAGTTCTGGCTAAACCGTCAACCCAGCAACGAATAAACTCATTACCAAGCACTGGTAAATACAACCCACTTGGATTCGCTGAGTTCGGTCTGAACATGCCTTTATTTGCAGCGCGAGTAGTCTGGCTTGCGTTATGTGGTAACAACAACCCATTGAACCCACCATTAATATAGACATTGTAAAATTCTGAGTTCCCAGCAAATGAAATGAAATCACCATTCACCCAAACGTGTCTAGGAGGAAGAATCGTCGATCGATGAACTCTGGGCACACCAATCTGAAGCATTCGAAGTGAATCCAAAAGGTTCACCTTATTCGTCAAGTCAGCAAGCTTCTGGCTCACATCAGTCGAGGATGCGGCAACTGATGGAGCAACTTGGCTCCACGATGTCGCTTGCGCTGCCGGCGCAACAGGACCAGCTAATGTTGAGGTTCCAGACTCTTGGAGAGCCACAAAGATTTTTGACTCGTGACTCCACAATGTCCCAATTGCGCAGAGTTCTACGGTGGATGACCAAACGGGAACTACTGCACCATTTTGAACAAGAAATGCCATACTTGTCAAAGCTTCCAACAGCTCTTTTACCGGCATTCCGTTAACGACTTGACTGGTTGCACCCATAGGCACCATCCTAGCAACGACTCATGATGTGATCATTGCACTAATTCTTCTTGAATGTTGCATACACTCCAGTTAAAACTTCTGAATTCGCTGCCACGTAACTCAAAAGAAAACTGATTGTTTCCTTAAGCAGTACCTGCCGAAATTCGACTCGTGTCAATTCGTGATTTCTACGAGCCAACAAATCATATAACGTGGCCAACCAAGTGCGGCTAATCGAGTAGATATCCAAGCCATCATACTTGGATTTGTACGTTTCGATTTCCGTCGGATCGAGTTCCATACACGCCTGAAAGAATTCAGGCGTGATGTACTTGCCCACAGAGGGGCTAGAGACGATGTTCATATTACGAACACTGGTTTGCTGCTCATCAGTGAATGAGTTTCCTTCATTCATTTGTTCTGCTGAGAGAAACGGGTTGGATCGGTCACCCCGAGCATCAATCGTGAAGAACATCTGCATTCGTGAAGCAATGTGCGCGGCATGTGCCAAGGTGCTCTGAGGTTCGTATACCTCAAACTGGCACAACTTCAAGGTGTGCCGAATCAGCGCGTCCAAGCTGCACCAGGCGGTACAATCGGTCGCATCAGTGGGTTCTTTTTCCCAACCATGCGCTTTGTACTTCATCGTAGCGTTGTGATGTATTGCCGCAACCATTGCCAGGATGTCTTTCAACATACCGAATTTGACGGTCAAACGAGCTTTCATTAAAGCTACTCCAATTTAAAGGTAGTGAGGTTGATATGCCGGTCGTACACTCAGTCGTATCTGAGGCAAACACCCACATTCATTTGCCGATGATTACTCAAGTGGCTCACCATTTGGTAAATTCATTAAATTTGCCACAGTACATCAAAAATGACATCCATATTGAGACTGGGTGGACATCAACTAAGGGCACAAGAGATGATCACTCGCTGCGCATCCGTGGAAACATGTTCCGTGTGATGGCGACACAAGCGTCCCCACATGCCCCAGTGTTTGACTACCAGACATTCAACCATGTTGGTGGTCATACTTTTTATCCAGGGCAGTTGGACATCGCTTACAATCCAATCTTACGAGATCCGTACTCCGAGATCTCTCTGCATGAAGTACCACTTCCGTGCTCATTCACACTAGACTGCACGTTCTGGATGATTGATCGAAATTTGGCATACGACATCACAAAAAGATTGGCATTGCGTTTTTCAAATAGCGTAGTGCATTCCTTATCAATGGTGTATGACTATCCAGTTCCGAAGGATATCCTTTCAATGCTGTTCGGTCTGTTCAAGTTTCGGAAGTTCTCTGAAACTGATGATCGTTTTGGTGAGATCATCAAAGCCAAGAAGAATCTGACCTTTGCTGATTGGCTGGATAAGACGTCGATCGTCAACTTCGTCATGGCAAAGTCGAGAGCAAGGAACACAAGTGAACTTGTTATCAACAAGCACATTGACAATGCGTTGCTCTCGATAGAGTTCGAAGGTGGTAAGCCAGAAGAAGACAAGAACATGACTGTGGCGAACACCTACCAGACAAACTTCACCTGTCGGTTTCAATTCGCTGAAGCGGCGGCACTGATCCTGAAGTACCCGTGCATTGTGGATAACACCATTGTTCCGGGAAACATGATTCCACAGCCTCGAGCAAACGACACACCAATCCGATCAATGAAGCCAACATTCCAAAACCCCATGCTGGACGATGCATTCAGCGAACTCCGTGCGGTGAAAGATGTTGATGAACCAGTAGTTTGTCCGTATTACGATGACTGGGTTGTTCCTGAAAATGAGCTGTGGCATCGATCGTACCGACCATTCTTCATCAGCCTCTACACGATTGAATCAGAAAAGTTGAACACCGTCATTGACCTGAGTGGGATCTTGTACGAGAGTTCCAAGCTTCACGATATCGTGCAGTACATCTTAAAAGCTCAAGGAAATGAGAGCTTCAGGGATGACTGCATCTTCAACATTTCAGCTTACCTGCGAAACCGTCGACAGGTGAACAGTGAACTCTCTTTGGCGTCAGACTTGAAGCTGACACTAAAAGCTCAAGACGTACATCCACAACGGCATTTGGTGATTTCAGAAATCACTGACTATCGCTACTTGAATCCCAAGTGGTGGAAGTACATTGAGCAATTCCCTGACTACTTCAATCCGAAGACGAAACCTGGTGGAAACAACTCAGGAGACAATAATGGCACTAATCGATCGTTTCGGGTCTTTAACTACGCCCTCATCCCAAGGAACACCGGTATCAGAGAGCAGAAATCTTGATCCAAGAAATCAGCACATGGCTACAGATTCTGACATCGACAAGATCGTCAGTATCAAAGATACCTTCACAACTCAAACAGCTCTGAACCCAGTGAACTATCCAGAAGAATACAGAATGCTTCTGGCGTACACTCGTGGTTACCCAATGTCGGTGACGTATTTTCACCGACAGAATCCCAATATCGACATCCGAAGCTTCATCGTTTCAGTATCGATGGATGAAGACACTATCCATGAAGATCTTACAAAGATCAACAATCTGGAAATGGTGTTGGAGTCATCACTGCAGTATGAACTGCAGAACGAAGATAAGACCACCGCACTCACTGGTGCGGCGAACATGTACCCGGGTCTTGAACCTTACGAAGGTGACATGTTTGTGCTTGAAGTTGGTAACAACAACCTTGTCCTCTTTACGGTCATGGCGGTCACCCCAACAACGTATCGGCAAGAACGTGGTTACCGGATCAACTTCAGTGCGTATGGCCGTTTGTCCGAATCATTGTACAAACGTTTATTGTCGGCCGTGACGGACACTTGTCACTTTGAAAAAAGAAAGTACTTCGGGGAAAGTGAGTTCACATTCCTCAGTACTCAAAGCTACGAACAGCTGAACAAACTTGAGCACCTACGGCGATCGATTGCTCAAGACTATGTCAACTTCTTTTTTGTTTATGATGAACTGAGTTTCTTCAGACCGGATGATGTCTACGACCCATACGTCACGGAGTTCCTCAGAAAGAAGTTGACAGTCCTTGAAAACAAAGTGCGGGCGACTCAGTTACAAGTGCCTTTCCTTGATTTCTACCGGTCAATTTGGTACAAATTCATTGATGCTGAAAACCGGCACGACTTGTCAGAACTTTACCGGTACGTTGGGATTCATCGCAAGATCCCTGAGTACTTTGGAGCTGGTTTGAATGGCTTGACTGGACGGCAGTATCTTGAAATGCAAGCTACCTCAGCACTGCTTGTGTCGTCTCGTCTTCCACAAGATCCACGCACATTGCATCACGTTGTCAGAGATGACAACAGTTGGCAACATGTGTCAACATTGTCTAATGATAATGTTGTTGATCAGATGTCAGCGAACTGGTCGGTTGACGGTGGTGATTGTTACATCTTTTCCAATGACTTTTACAACAACACAGTAACGGCTAGTTCTGACAAGATTGAGGTGTTGGTTAACAACTACCTTACAAAGAACCTGATCAACATTGATGAAGTGATCAGCGTCACTGAGCCATACCGCAAGCTTGGTCGTGGTGTGAATGCGTTTTATCGGTTGCCACTCTACTTGGAACTGATTGACGCTGCGATCATTGCTGTGAAATAATCATAGCTCTGGTAGGAATTCCTACCAGAGCTATCCACGATATGTCACTATCTTTAATTCTGAGGTGCGTAATGAACCCCCTTTCCGACAAATTCATGAGCCGTGTTAAGATTGCTGATGTTCCACGGCTATACCTGGATATCAGCAAACTGATCAATGAAAACTGTTATCTCCTTATCAACATCCCAGAAGTCTCAGCAAAACGGTCTGCTTACGAACTTGGGGTTTTGACTGGAGAGAGTGCTGGTCCAATCAAAACTCCATTTGGGTACGAAGTTGGTCGTGGGCAATACACGATCAACTGGATGATCAACAACTACGGTGTGACACCATTTGAGTTCTACAACTGGAAGGACTCAGTTGAGGTTGCGGAACTCATCACTGAGTATGTTGATCAACTCACGAACCGAGAAGATCCGTTGACCGAGGAAGAAACAGCTTACTTGTTGAAAGCAAGTGAGTTTGGCGCAAAGATTTGTGAAATCGCCAAACGCTTGATAAGTGTTCATGGCATCAAAAACCTCGGGAAAAGTATCTTCGATCAACACAAGACTCAAAAACTCAAGGACATCCTTGAAGGACGTCGACAAGCAGAGCTTGACAAGATGGAAGATGTGGTCAGCACAACAATTCCAACAAGAGGCAATCCCGCCCTTGGTCGTTTGACAAGGGGTAATTAACATGTATTTTGGGAAAATCATCCAGTCTCTGGGCGACAAAGCAAAAGAGATTTTGCGTGGTGGTGTTTCTCAGATTTGTAAAATCAAAGGCACCATCTTCTCTAAGGAAGATGCAAACATCACGATTGACCTCATGCAAGTGGATACCTGGAATGTGATTCAGCTCTTCGAAAAAGAGTTTCACGATCAGGTAACGATCACTCTTAATGTCAGTGTTGAAGAAGCAATGCTGTTGCTAACAAACTACAAAAACCTTCGACTGACCGTGAAACTAGATCATGTTACTCAGCACTACTACCAGCTGATTGACGAGATCCCACAGGAGGTCCATGAATTCGTAGTGATTATCAAAAATCCAACGGACCTCTTGAAGGAACTTCAAAAGACTGAGTTGACAACAACAAAAGAAGAGTCAACCACGAAGAGTGATTACCAGCCGGATTCAATCAGATCCAAGCGGTATGGTTTACAAGTTGAACTGATGGAAGAGAAACTCAGCAACTTCCGAACTACCCCGTTTAACTGTCTTGGCTCTCAGTGTAATGTCTTGGCAGTGATCCTCGGCGCGTTAGCTGCCGTTGATATCAAGGGTGATGAGATCGAAATCATCCGTAAACCTGACAATGCCAGAATCTACACTGCCATTCCAATCCCACCCATGCAGACCCTGCAAACTGTATTTGACTTACTGCATGACACTTACGGGCTTTACAAAACTGGCACTGAGTATTACTACACCAACAAAAAGATGTACATCTATTCTGGGTACGACACCAACCCACCAACGGAACGTGTTGTACACTTGTACCGGTTGCCAGAAAACAGTTATCCCGGTGATTGCAAGTATCACACTGTTGATGAAGGTGGGAATGTCCACATCGTCTTGCAAGATCCAGTGAACATCACAAACCTTGCCGAAAAAAGCATCGATGTCAATGGTAACTACCAAATCGCTCGTCGCAGTGATGCTGGTCTTGACGTCGACATCACAATGAATGGAAAGGATGCCACTGTCAGAGGAAACAACCTCATGACCATGGCTGCCCAAAACGAGAATCAGTCTCAGCCCGGATCAACATCTGCAAAATACGTCCCGACAACGAACAACGCTTTAGCGATGTCCAGTAACATGGCAGCTGCTATGTGCAAGTACATGACATCGACTTGGCAGTTTGCTTGGCCGTGGTTACTAACACCCGGGATGAAGGTCATGTATCACTACGAAGACATGAATGGTCTCAAGACCACCACTGGGATTCTTTCATGTATCGAGTATGCATTGAGCAAAGTTGATGGTACCATTGGCAAACACAACAGCTATGCTTGGGCCGCTCAGTTCGGGGTACGTCTTTCACCAGACGAAGTCACCGAAACAAAGATTGAGCCAGATATGTTGTCAACGTTCAAAGCGTTGGCGTAAATATCTTTTTACATCATCTACCTGAATATATGCATACACCAGGAGGTAACCCCTCCTGGTGTACTAAATGCACTAGTCTCCGTGTTGGTACTCTTGAGCAACCATCATGAAGCTTTCCAACGTGCTTTTGATGATTGCCCGATGTTCTAGATTCTTGATGTTCGACAATGGGATATTGTTGTTCCACTTGACAACAAGCGTGTACAACCTCGTCATGAGGTTTCGCAGGTCGTGTGCGTCTTTGTTCTTTGCCTTTGACAGGAGATACACTCGAAAGAGGTATTCTAGATATGGCAAGTCCCGAAGTAACCGCAAGTACTGGAATGGTGTTTGGTGTTGGATATCCTGATACACAGGAATCTCATTCGCGATGTCAGCAAAGGACTTTGTTCCATCTCGATAGAACTTCTGGTTGAACAAGACCTGTGGTCGGAATTCACCAGTTGTCACTGGGAAGTAATACTTCTCCAATGCCTCCATCACTTCAGTAAAACGAGCACCAATTGAACCCCATTGAGTTTGACTGCGTGTCCTCATGGAGTCAATCACTGTTGGGGATGTCACATCAAGCATGATGTCCACGGTCAACTGGTGCAATTTGTACAACCACAAATGGTTGCAATCATCAGGGATCGAATTCAAGACCCCTGTATGAATATACTCACGTAGGTCTGGATATGTAACACCCTGTACCTGCTTCATGCGGTACCACTTAACGGCCTTCATAACCAAGGTTGGAATGTCCAGCAACCACAAAACCATCGAGGGGTAATTTTGATGAAAACGTAAGCTACCTGACATCATGTCCATGGTGTACTCGGCACTGTTGTGCCACCACAGTTGCAATGGTTTCAGTTTCTCCCAAGCTGAATAAGGTTGAAGCATCGGGAAGAACTTTAACCAGTCATTATCATCAACCGGGATAACGTACTCCCATGTTGGTGTACTGTGTGAATGTATAAATAATCCCTTATAAGCTTTGCCTGATCGTGCAAGATCAAAGATGTTCTTGTGCCGATCAACAATGTCTTGGAGCTGTGTGCTGTAGATGTAAAAGTCATCAGCAATTGCAGCTAGTCTTGGGATATCAGCTTCTCGCAAAATAAACGAAAGCAGTTTACTTCCGGGGGTCTCTGGTAGGACTTCCAATGATTGAAAGCGACGTTCCAGTGTTTCTTGCTGAGGTTGCAAGCTGTGAGTATATTGAGTCCACAACGGAAACATCCTGATCTGACTTGTGGGACGATAGAAGTACTTGAATTGCTGAAGCATACAAACTCCTGAAAAGAAATAGTTGCTTTTTCAAATTATACCATCTCGGAGTAAGCGATATATTACAAATGTGCTAGTGATGAACGATCTGTATTGGTAGTCCAGATTGAATATCATTAGTCCAGTCTCTGTCGTGCACGACAGAGTGTAACCACCAAAACCTCATGAGGACTTGAACATGCCTAACTTTGTCGATCCCAATTCCACTTCGGCTTCTGTTGCTGACGCTGCTCTTACCGATATTGGCACGGATGCCAACAGGGAACAGAAGGGTGGCCGTATGTCCACCGCTACCCCTCAGGGCGGCACGCTGAGCAGCAATGCTCCGATCAACACGGCTGAACGCAGTGAAAGCCAGGCACCCCGCACTTCTTTCCGCAGTCAGTTCATCGATTCGCAGAACCGCGAAAAGATGTCTATCATCGGCGAAGAATACCTCAAGGTGTTCATGGAGCAGGCCACTGCTGAAAAGCTGACCGTCACTGCCATGCCGGTCAATGGCGCCTACGTGGTGCACAACAACCAATACGGCGTCGGCGTGATCTTCGACGAAGCGGTGCATCGCACTGTGGGTAACGAATTCTCGCCCCGTGGCAAGATCATCGACAAGATCTTCAACGATCCGATCATGGTCAGCTCCCTGAAGCAACTCGGAGTCATGAATCTGACCGGGGTGATGATCACTCCCGACGACTACGGTACCAAAGAAGCCAGTCTTGCCTACGCCGCCATCAGCAAAATCCGCAACTACATCAACCTGGCCCTGAACGCTGACGCTCAGCTGTCCGAGCTCGGCAACTATCGCCTGCGCATCGTGACCAACCCCCAGGTGGTCGAACGCAACATGATGGCCAACTCGGCACATGGCGTGCTGCCGCACTACATGTACGGTCTGACCATGGAAATCTGCATGGACGAAGAAGTGCAGGGCCGCAATCGTCGTCCTGACAAGAACGAGGAAGAACTGAACTGGAACCACTTCTTCACCGTCGTGGCCATGACCGAATTCCTCGACTACCCCGAAGACGAACGCCCGAAGATCCCCGTGGTTACCATCACCGGCTACGAAGGCACCTACCTGTCCATCAAGCTGCTGCCGCTCGTGTTGGCCGCCTCGTATGAAATCTTCATCAACCAGGGCCTGTGGCTCGAACCCTTCAAGAACTACGGCTCCGAAGGCCGCAACCTCGGTGTGCTGTACCCCGATCCCAAGACCGGCAAGCCCACCCGCATTCAGGACCGCGAAGAGCTCAAGGCTTTCCTCAAGGCGTTCGTTGGCGACCCGAACCTCGCAGTCGACCTGCGCTACGGTTGCTTCAACTACCCTGGCTTTGAAGTGCTGGCCGACGCCTCGCTCAAGCGCCTGTCTCTGGAAATGGAAGAATTCACCGATGGTGACCTCGCTCAGATCGCTGACCCGGTCTTCCGTCAGGTGGAATACTACACGGGTACCGTCGCCGATGGCGACAAGATCCGCGACTCCCGTGCCGTTGACTACTTCCGCATCGTGGACGACGTCGCCGATCCCACCCTGCGTGACCGCTTCCTGATCTACACCGATCAGCCTGATGACCGCATCCGTGCAATCGCTGAAGTTGGCTTCAGCAACTACAACGGTCGCACCAACATGCTGAACGTGTTGTACCCCACCACCAAATACATCCTGAGCGCCGAAGCAATCTCGCAATTTGCCAGCATCGCTTCTGTTCTGGACATCATGCGCAACACCACCCGCGACAATCGCCCTGTTATCAACAGCGACGATCTCCGTCAGCAGGGTCTCGGTCTGCGCCAGGGCGGCAGCATCTTCTCGAACCGCAGTGCCACCGGCAACTCCAGCTTCCGTCGCAGCACCGTGGGTTCGATCTTCGGTGACGGCCGTCGCCAGTTCTAACATGTAACAAATAGGGAAGGGGGCGCAAGCTCCCTTCCCTATTATTTTTTCTCAATCTCAATCAGCCTGGACTGATATATTACTTTAAAGCTAGCTACTATTATCTATCCGACTAGCTTATTATCTCAGGAGGAGGTATGTCCAAAAACCGAAAGGTTAGTTTGGTCGACTACACCAAGCTGTTTGAAAGTGCAACTCAACCAAAGTTCCTCAACGATTTACTCTTCAGTGATGCTGGTAAGAATGTCATTGACATGCTTTTCCAAAAGTCCGAGGGTGATCTTGAGTACGAACCCAAGTGTAGTTGTGGGGCGTATCGTGGCCGGCAGTATGAAGGACATGTTTGTCCGTATTGTGGTGAAGTCATCTTGTCTGACTTCACCAGTAACTTCTTGCCGACAAACTGGGTAGGGATTCCAGATAATCTCCCAAGGATTATTCACCCACGGTTTTACATGATCCTCGCAAACTGGTCCAGCAGAATGCGAGTTGGTAAGAAAGGTACCCGCAATGCCGGTAAGAAACAACGAGTACCAATCATCGACTTCATTCTGAATCCGGATGAAGAGCTCCCAGACGATTTGGTTGATGGTGTGCATGGTCAGGGTTTCAGTTATTTCATCGAGCACATGGATGAAATCATGACCTACATCTTTGAGGAACATCCAAAGTTCAGCAAGACGGCAAAAGCTGAAGAGATCATGCGAATCTATCGAGCGAACAAAGATAAGCTCGTGCTGGATAAGTTCCCGTTGCTTCACCCATCATTCCATCCGCTGCATGTCAATGGTCGTAGTCGCAAGATTGATAAGACAGCTGACATCATTCTGCCAGCTGTGATTGACATGGCCAATACGGAATTTACTCTGAGACGGTCAGTCACCAGAAAAAAGTTTGGTGATCGTGAGATCTGGAAAGTCTTCACAAAGTACATTGACTACATCAAGAAGATCATGGAGTCTAAGCTTGGTGACAAACAAGCTCTGATCCGTCGTCACAACATCGCAGCTCGCATGTTCTGGACTGGTCGAGGAGTTATCTCGCCAATCAACACCAGACACATGGGCGATGAGATTCATCTCCCGTGGAACATCATCATGTACGGCATGCAGTTGGAGATCATCAACTTCCTCTGCAACCGTCATGGGTATACCCCTACTGATGCATTGGAATACTTCTTCCGGTGTGTCAACAAGTATGATCCTCTGATTGACAACATCCTTGAGACCTCAATCAAGGAATGTCCGTACAAGGGTCTGCCTTGTGGCATGGGGCGAAATCCCACACTGCTGCGCACCAGTATCCGACTGGTCTTTTGCACTGGTTACAAGAAAGATCCCAATGACAAATCCATCAACCTCAGCATGCGAATCTGTAAAGGTTATAATGCTGATAATGACGGGGATGAGCTTTACATCTACTTTATTAAGGAAATGGGTATGGTGCCTTTTGCCATGCGCATGCATCCTCGTGAAGGCATCTTGAGTGAAACCACTCTTGGTGTTAGCGGGTATGTCACCCCCACGAAGGAAGCGATCATCCACATCAATCAGTTCTTGCACTACGGTCGTGAAAACACTGGTCCGTGTGAACTGGTTCTTCCGCGATAGAGGTTGGTTGTGCCACCATCTGAGTATAAATTCGGTCTGCGTCAGTACAGTACAGAACCAATGGCATTTATCTTGTCATCAGTTTTGTCCTCACTACAGCACACTGAGACTAACCATCTGCCACTCCCTAGTCGTTGTGCATCCATGGCAACTGACTGGGGGAATCGTTGGCGTCTGACCAAAGCAGTGTTGCGTGGAGAAGCGGACATCCTTGTGTATGACGTAACTCCATCAACAATCGTCAAACCTGATAAAGCTCTTGAGTACGGTCTCCGTCAGAACTTGAGTGAAGAACCCAACATCTTCACTTTGACCGGAATCAAGGCAAATGTTCAAGAACCCAGGCAGTATCACGCCAACAGCAGTGACCTCTGTATTGGGAACAAGAACAACATCTGGTGGGTTCCAGCAAGAAACATCAGTCTGTATGCCAGGATCTTTAAGCGGTTGAGATTGGCTTTTGAGGTATTCCGCGGTCGGGCAGACATTCTCTATTATCGATAAAGGAGGACAAGTGAATGTCATCAAGGTAGATGCCATGCCCTCATGGGGAATGATGGCCAACTTCAGCTCACTGGGAACATATGACCAGCAAGCAGAAGGGCTTGATTATCTCCAATCGATATTTAATCAGCGCGGTGCCAACCGATACTTCGGTAGTACAGCTGATCGATATCGAGATACATTTGATCGAACAATCCGTACTCAGATTGATCGCACCAGAAGAGCTGACCTCGCAATACGCGATGCGTTGTCAGTGTTCACTGAGGATGATGCTATCAGACCGTGTATATCGGAGGCATCGTTACGTAGGCTGCCTCCGAGTATGTACAAGGCAATCCTGTCTCACCGTCCGCTGTACAATTTGTTCAGACAAGGGCGTGTCCAGGGTTGGGGTGAGTACACACCTGAGGACATCAAACCTGAAGTGCGTCGCTGGACCAGATTGCTTGATCGAAATGGCGCAATGCTCATCGATCCCGAACATGACAATCCGGAGAAGGAAGATCGGTTGTGTTGGACATGGACGACTGAAGATCCTGATCTGTCAATCCAACAGATCATCGATATCAAACGTACCCGACGTTATGTTGAACATGTCTTGGAGAACTCGCAGCTTGATCCTACTGATCTGGATATGGTCAGAAGTTAACAACCAGCTAGTGGTAGGGAAACCTACCACTAGCGATTACTTAAAGGAAAACACATGAGTCGCAAAGTTATTCGTCGCAAGACTCCCAAATTTGATCTTGCCACTGACGCTGGGTGCATTGAATTTCTCGCCTTTCTTACCACCAACGGCTTTAAAGCCAGCAGCATCATCTTTGAAAAGCCTAAGGATGAAAAGCTCACCAACCTTACCGATCCGGTTGGGGTGATCACTGCGAATAACCCCCACAACATCACATTCTTCAACGCGGATTTTGAATACCGCAAAACCACTGACGGTAAGACGATCCTGTTCCACCCCAGCCGGGATCATGTACTTGACCTCGTGCTGGCCAAGAGCCGCGAAAACGGTTTGCTTGAAGTTCAGATGTGATCACTTAAACATCAATACCAGGTGGGAAATCCACCTGGTATTGAAAGGATAGCAATCATGACAAGATTGATTCGGATCAATCCAAATGAACTCAACCACATGGACATTCATTCATTTTTTAGTTACAATGAAAACAATCCAACAATTCAGATTGCTTTGGTTGCCGAGGCGGACACGATCATTCGGTTGCGTGAGTTTGTTCGCGATAATTATGCGCATACGCAATTGGACGCCGATGAAAGCTGGTGGAATTTGCAAGCATTTTTCAATTGCCCAACGGAAACTAGACGAGAAGTAAATTCGGTGCAACCGAAGGGATCAATGCATGCGTACTACTGGAAATTTAATGACAAAACTTATTTGGAAACACCGTTTTCAATTGATGTCGTCATTAACTTACTGGTAACCTGTATCAGAATGCCAATGTTCAAATCCCATGTCAGTTTATGCATCGTTTTTAACGATTCAACAAAAACTCATGATGTGTGGTCAATTGGTGAATTGGACTACGACCCAAATTTGATCCGGCTGCACACCACCTTCAGTCTTGATCCCGACGTTCCGGCAAAGCAGATTGAAGCAATGGTTGAACGATACAAAGAATTCAAATATCACTGGCAATCAATACTTTACTGCAGTCTAGACCCAAAAGCCATGGGTCTTACCGCATTGTGGGCATGTCTGAATGCCTTAAACTACAAATGTGATGACCTCAGGATTGTAGAACTGGCGAACAACATGCCAGTTACCAAATGGCTGCCTCGTCATCTCGAATTTGTAAATCCTAAATTCGAGATCATCCCAATTGAAGGCACAAACAACATTGGGTTGTGGCTTGATCATGACAACATAAAGCAAGGACTCCACATTTTAGAAGAACCTGGGGGATGTGCACACTTAGTTAAAACGTTACTTTAGTAACCATGGATAGTACTGAGTGATTTTCACTCAGTACTATCCTAAACTCTTTTATTTTTTCTGTACTATCCCATGCAAAGTCATCATTTTTATAGGAGACTTCCCATGCCAAACGTATACTTATCCCTTGATAGTCACGGTGGGGTACTGACTGATCCAGTTGATGTCATTCCTTCAATCATCCGACATGTGTTTGCTCAACCCGGTAATGTCTCAACCATCTTCGATAACGTTGATGATTCACCAATGTTTTCAGTTCGAGAACTGGAAGCAAACCATGGTACTGACCCAGCTCTGTTTGTTGCAGAATTCCAGAAAAAACTGTTGGCAATCATCCGTCGGTACTACCCGACTCGGTACATTTTACCGATGATCACCTACGAAATGGAATCTGACAATGTCAGATACAATGTCACAATCGATGTGCAAGAACAACTCGCTGGTGGGCAGGTTGAACCGATCATCATCACCGACAGGATCTCCATTGATCCAACCACCCACAACATCGTTCTGAAATTCAAAGGAGATTCCAATGGCTAATGATTCCAATCAACCGAACAGTGTGGTTGCCAACTTCGAAGCAATGAAGCAGTTGGTTGAACCAGAACTTCAGAACTTTGTGAAAGGTACTTCCCGTCTTCCGAAGCATCTTCAGTTGAAGGGTGGGACAAACCAAAACCCAAGCAATGTCAGTGATGTGCTTGCAATCGCTACAATCGAAGAAGAATTCGAACAGATCAACAACGAAATCATCAAAACCAAAAACCGTTGTTCTGTGAGCGAGTACGCCAACAAGTGGGCGTTCTTGCATCTGCTGTTTGAACACTCTGGCTGCAAAACCAAACATGAATTCAAGCAACGTCGAGCACAATTGTCGTCGGAGTATCTCAACAGATTCTCCACACAACATCCCATCGTGATCTTTGAAGACCGCAATCCGAATCATGTTATTGCGATCATGCCACCAATGTACCGTCAGGTGCAGCCATTGCGGGGTGGTGCGAATGGCGCAATTGACTCATTCATTTCGTATGGTGTCTGTGACCGTCCTGATGTTGAGCAAGCCGCCAACTTCAATCTGGTGAGAGCAGGGGTTGAAGCACAGCAAACAACCAAAGAAGCACTGAAGATGATGCAAGCACAAACAAACGATGCCATCATCAAGGTACTGCAGTGTTTTGAGCCCAACCACCCGCTTCTGCAAAAGATGCAAACTGCCAAACAAACTCAACCAGCTGCTACACCAACCACTACTGGTGCAACCCCGGTTGTGGCTGACAAAAACACAATCACAGATCTTGACCCTGACGATTTTGGTTTCTAGCCATGGGGATTAACATCCTTGCGTTGAATGACCTACATCTAAACCATCCACACATCCCAGCAAGTGATACACATGACAACCTAAAAAGGTTGTTATATCCATTGCTAGTTCAAGGCAACATTGACATGTTGTCAATTGGTGGGGACTTCTTTGATTCCGCCCTATATCTGGATGATGTCGGTTCACTGCATGCAATGGAAATCATGACCGAACTTTGTCAACTGGCAAAACAACATGACTTTGCAATACGAGTCATTCGTGGTACCTACACACATGACCGTGACCAGTTAGCGCAAATGATTCCAATCGCTAGAAAGCATGGGATTGACTTTGCGTACTACACTGGAATTGCTGTGGATGTCTACAAAGGGTTTTCTTTTTTGTATCTGCCTGACAATCTTCCACTTACTGTGGAGGCAATAATGGCAAACATTAAGGAACTCTTGAAACCCTTTGATGGAAAGGTTGATTGTGTGTTCGGACATGGTTACTTTGACTATGTCCTTCCACCAATCGCTGCTCAACCAGGCCACTTCATCACACACTACAAAGTCAAGACATTTGAACGTTTTGTCAATGAAGTTGTGGTCATGGGGCACGTGCATCAGTTCAGCAACTGTCGGATCGTTTGGTACAGTGGGTCATTTGACTGCAACTGTCATGGTGAAGAAGAGACCAAAGGTTTCCTTAGAATCCATCTGGAACACGGGAACACCAAGGTCAATCTTATTCCCAATCAGTTTTCGATGCCACACATCTCACTCCAGCTGTGTGGCAATACAGTAGAAGATCAGTTCAGTGACATCAACAAGAAGATCAGAAAGGTCTTTCCGGTTCCACTACGGGGATACCTTCGAGTCATTGGTGGTGAGACACTCAAAACAGTAACGGCAATGCTTCGTGAGAAGTATAAAGGTCAACTGACAATCACTGAACTTGACATCAACCTAAAGAATAAGTCCAGTACAAAAACCAGACTTGACTTTGGGTTCAAGCAACATCAGTCTGAAGTTCCAACCCGTGAAAATCTTGCAGCTCTGGTTCACGAATACCTGAACAACAATGTGATGAATTTTGATTTGTCGCAAATAGAAATTGAATCGGGTTTACAGGAATTACAAACGGGGAGTAACTGATGGACAAATTCAATCCCGCTGAAATACTGGCTCCACCAGTCAACCGTCCTGCAGTTAAGCATGACTTTGATGATGAACCAGCTCCACAGACTGAAAAACAGACTGATGGTCAACACAACTTTCTCGATGACTATGAGCTCAACAAAGATACTGGATATGGTACTGACAGTTTGATCAAGGTGTTTAATGGGCTTCCAAGTAAGTCCAGTGACAACATCTTCGATACCGTTCTCATCAACGTGTCGACAATCATCAGGAACAATTCCACTCTTGACCGAGATAACTCAGAAATCAAGAAGTATACTGAAGACGACGTGGTCAATCTCATCCAAGCGATAGTCACCTATCAGGAAGAGATGAGCCGTATGCTCACCAACCCCATGATCGTCTTCTATCTTCCTGATTACAGTTGGCTTCCAACAATCCATCAACGGAAACCTTCACCTCTCAAAGTGAAGATCAATGCCGTTGTTGAAGCGTTCATGAAGGAAGACAACATCAGAACAAAGAAGCAGATTCGTAGCCACCAAGGGAATTCGACGATCTATGAATTGTTTGCAGGTGGAAAGACTGAGTTGCCTCACCAGTCCATCAGCAAGTTTATCGGCAGGATCAACACACTTAGTCACATTGACCCGGCTACTCAGTTGACTAAGTACCTGCTGATCTCACATTGTCCTCTGGATTATCACTTGCTGTTGTTGTATCGCAGGATGATGATCCTTGAGAGCTTTACTGGTGAATTGATTCCACCAAAGAGACTTGGGTTCAAGGTATTCAAAAACAACTTTGTCCCATTTAACTCTGTGACACACTTGTTATTTGGTGATCCTGTTCAGATATTGCCGATGGCAAAACGTAAGAACCGCAAGATCATCATGGATCAAGCAGCCCGTGAACAGTGGTATGTGCGGACACCGTATGAGATCGCTCAAATGGTTGGGCGTACCGGACAGGTCGACGCTCGAATCTTGACGCATCTCAAATTCTAACTCTCCAAGGAGACTGACCATGGCGATGGATGATACTGATCACACAAAGTTCAATATGAACTCGCTCCAGCGTTTGACCAATAAGGAGCGGGACAAGCAGATGACCCTTGGGGTTTACAATGGTGATCCCCAGATCTCCCTGAACACTCTTCCCTTTGAAAAGGGAACCCGCCCGAAGTCCATCAAGGTGAACGACATCCTGCGCTATGTCATCATCGAAAAGATGCAAAAGCTTCTCGATGCTCCCGGCCCAGACAAGAAGTTCCCCATCATCATCAATGGGCGCTGGAACCCGGACACCCGCAAGAAAGAACTCTCCACGGTCTTGACCATCGGCATGGATGACACCGGAATGTGCTTCATCGGTGTCAAGCACATTGACGATCAGGGCAACAACTTCATTTCGAAGTTTGAACTGACTGGTGACCGTAACATCGAGTCGGTTGACTACGACGACGACAAGTCGCGTTCATTGTCGACCTTGCGCATGCTGAAGCATTTCCTTGAAAACGCTTGGCCTGTCAGCGCGTACTTCACGCGTAACCACCTTGTGACGAAACAGTTCAATGGTGGTGGCAACGGTGGTGGAAACAAGGGTGGATATCGCGGTGGCAACAATGGCGGCGGATATAACAAGATGGCCGCAGAGACTAAGGGTGAAGACGACATCTTCTAGGCAATAGCCTTTCCGTGATCAGTGAGGTAGGCTTGTCCTACCTCACTGAGATTTATTTGATTACAGAGGTACAACTATATTACTGATACAGTCATCAAACCTCGATCGTTTAAAGTAAAGGGAGTGGGCATGCTTCAGTTAGTTGAAGTCGATAACTTCTACGAAAAGACAATGGTTGTTGAACTGAAAATGAGTGGGTTTGAAATTGACCTTCTCAGTCAGCATCCTGAACTTGGGCAGTTCAATGTCAAAACGTTCTACATCTTCATCAAGGCTCGCAACACGGATATGGCGTATGGTCCCGTCAATCAGTTCTTGTCTGACCTAACCGTGGAAAAACAGCAGAAGATCGCAATTGCACTGGTCATGATGAATGGCATCATGCGGACAGCTGCTGAAAACACTGAAGACATCAACCAGCTACTGGATCAGTGTGGGATGATCCTTGACACTCTGGATCAGGAAATCAATCTGTGTGACGATATCCTGAGCTGGGTGAAAACCTTTGTGCCCATCTCTGACATGTCTTCTGCCGGCAGTGGTCCACACCACAGTGCCGACATGACGTTCCATCAGGATGAAGCGATCACAATTACGGCGATCACAATCCTATCCAAGTTGTTCTCTCCTGTAGTCGGTGAATTCATCTACCGACATGCTGGTTTGATCAACAACCTGTATAAGGAAAGCTTTGCTTGCAGTATGTTTACTCAGCTGTTCAAGCGGAAGTATTCTGACATCATCAAGAAGATGCAGCATTATGTCGGAAATCTTGTTGCAAACAAGATGAAGTCAGTTGACATGACAATCCATTATCGGGGATTCACTCCTGAGATGATTGCCAGAATCATCATGGACACAACGATCATCAAGAAGTTCGTGTCTATCGATCTGTTCAAGCCAGACGGTAATGTTATCAAGTACATTGCCGCCTGTATCACCAGCTACATCGAAAGTCAGCAAAAGAATGGTGGTGCGAAGTTTAAGGTTGACTCATTCACCGATCCCAAGGATGGTGATGCCATCACTGGTACTGAGGAAACCAACAGCTCCCGTATCGAGATTGAGTCATCTGCATCTCACAAACCAATGCTGGCGCCGCCAATGTCCAGATTCGCGGCGAAGTGGATCATCAGACAGTCACTGATTGATGAGAACATCAGTGCGGAAGAATTTGAAAAGAGCACCAGCTTCTTTGAGAAGAATCCTATTGTGATCTCACCGATCCCGCTGTTTATCCTGAGCACTTATTTTGGGCCTGATGCTGGCGGTGGTCACTCAATCTATCTGCTGGATGCTCCGCTGACGATTCGTCTAGCGGCTCTACTGCAGATCATCGCTGCTCGTTCAGGCGCCGACGCAATTGCCAACATGCTGACCATGAAGATCACCACTGAGGATCGTCTTGGCCAAGCTACTGACTTTAACTTCTCAAACTCATGGAGAGCTTCTCCTGAGTACGCTGAATGCCGCAGAACAGTCTGCAACGGCTTTGGTGAGATCACCTGGGATTGTCATCTCCGGGAGCTCGCGACTACCCTGACGTCCAAGACATTTATCTATCATACTCCGCAGCATGTGTGGGATATCCTTGGACAGGAAAACAAAAATGGAACTGTCTTTAACGAACAGCTACCATTCATGCTGCAGCTTCTGAAGTTGATTTCAACCCTCTGGAAACAACGGAGCCTCACCAATGATAAAGCTGATTCGGCGACTTCCTAGAATTCGCAATCTTCCAACCATCAATGTTGATAACATCGTGCAGTACTGTGTTTCTGTTCCACAGGAAAATGATCTTATCGACATTGACTTTGGGTCATTTGGGCAGTTAGTTCGGCTGCCCAAATGTACTCAAAATAAAAAAGCAGTGGACATCTGGCAGATCGTTGAAGTCTGCCATCCGTACTTACATGTCCATTATGCTGAAGAAATCAAACCTGGTCGTTTCCAGGTGATCCTCTCCGCCGTTTACGAAGAGCGCACTGGGAACCTGGTGACGTACCACATCCCCAGCACTCACAACGTGGACAAGCTGAAGAATGTACATCAATGGAACGCTGATAAATTCACGTTTAGCCGTATCCTGCTTGACGATCAGCGGCTTGAGGAAACTCCATACATCGAAGCCTGGTGTGGGCTGGTTGAAACACTGGAGTCAGCAAACAGGTTGCCCATCTTTGCAGTGGCTGATCTGGATCATGTTGACAGTCTCTGCAGGGAAGCTGAAGCTGCTTGCCATGCGCATCCTTCGTTTCTGAGTGCCTGGCTTGATGACATTTACAGGAGTGAGTTTGGTCTCAATGCTGATGCAGAAATGAAAACCAGCCGGTTACTTCATGATGCTCCCAGTAACGAAATCTTCCATAGCTCAGATCTGGAAAGTCATCTAGTGGCTGGAAGTAGTGTGGAGACCAATACGGCAAAGCTCTTTGAGCAAAGCTTTGAAGATCTCTTGTCCAAATCCTCTGGCATCATCAGTATGCGTCAGGATGGGATCAGTGGTCGACTGCCATATCACACCGAAAACAGCTTCATCATGGCGGGTGATGTCATTTTGCACTTCCTGACATCACCCATCACCAACATGGAGATCACGTATCGCTATGCTGCATCCGAAGGTAAACTCTATATTACTAAGGGTGAATGCAGTAACGAACTTATCGATACCAAGAAACCAATCAATCTCCAAAACGCTGATGAAGTTCCCTCTAATTTAAAGAGGTGGATACTCGAACTTGCTCGGTTGTTGACCAGCAGGATCATCAAACCGCACACCCCAAAAGACTTCAACCTTGGAAGTGTCAAGGTAACTTTTGCTGATTTCAATCTGGTGATTCAGTTGTTCTCAACAGAAACGAACCGAAAGTCGTTATCTCTCGTACTGCCAATCCTCTCAGTGATCAATGGTATACCAATCACTGAATGGAAAGCTGACGAGTAGTTATATTTGACGAAAACCTATTACTAAATGTTGGGCGGAGGAAACTCCGCTCAATATTCAAACACCCGTTTTAACCGATAAGCCGAGGAGTTAAAGTGAGCAGCGGTCTTTTTCGTGGTGGAAACCGGTCTCTAAGAGATCTCAGTTTGTTTGGGCAGGATACCTCTCCAGCGAGAGTGAATGACTCCATCTTCAACAAAACACACTCGAGTCAGCCGAGTGTCATGTTGTACATCTTCTCGCCATGCACCCGCGAAGATCCGATCATCCGACCGCATTCGTACAACCTTGATCCCGAAACGATGAACACGATTCAGGAGACGGTGTCGAATGTTCGTCAGGATACTCTCAGGTCAATCAGCGGTGTGGCCAGAGATAAATTCTATCTGCAAAACGATCCGAACATTGATCAGGCGCTGATGCCTGGCAACATGTCCTTTCGTTTTGGTCGCAACTACTTGAATGATCTGCCTTCATTCGTGTTGATGGTGAACAACGCATCAATCCAATCACGAGTGGCTGTCAATGGCAATCTCAAGAACTCCATCATCTACACGGGTTACTTCCTTGATGAACCCATTTCCAGACGTGGGGGTTATCTGAACCCTGAATGTGAGATGGTCTTTACTCACATGACTCAGATTGATGTTGATGAAGTAGCGGCAAACACTGGTTACAACGCCATTGCCAGACCCCGACTGGATGTTGATATCCTGAGTCCCAGGATTCTTGATCTTGACAGCACTCACGATGATGAGCGGAAGTATTTACTCTCTCCGGTGGAAGTCGTTGGGGCAATTGCTGATGACACCTCGCCTGATCGGCCATACGACGTTGTGGATCAGGAAATCGCCACGCTGGAACGCAAAGACTTTGCAGCTACCGAAATCTCAGTCTACAATTCTCCGCGTCAGCAAATGAATCGCGTCCTCAGCAGTTTGGCAAAAACTGTGGTGGAATTCGACGCTGACACCTCCAACCCCATGTCTGGTCTTGGCCGGGCACCTTCTCTCTTCTCTGATCGATTCGGGATCAAGAAGACATTCCAGAACTTCCTTGGCGGTACGTATTCAGATCGACTGATCGGTCCGGACTACCGCAAGGTTATTACAGTTGGGCAATTGTCACGGATGTATCCAAGTGTTGAAGACAACCTCACGTATATCCAACTGCCTGACGATATGACCATGTCTGTGATCGATGAGGAAAACACTGATCTCTTGACGATCATGTCGTGTTTCCTCAAACACTCAGTGCCCTCGGTCTTTGCTGATCATGGCATCAGCCAGATCGCTTTCCGGTATGCCACGTCTGATCCTCGTGATAACTTTATCACCAGACGTGATCGTGAACCCATCTGGGACATCATTGAGTGCCAACCGTTCATGGCTGAACCGATTGAGCATACTCGTGAACGTGTCGAAATGATGTTCAGACATCTTCGGGAGTATGTGTTCTCGGTTGTGGAAAACATCTGCGATGACATCGAAGTGCTCATTCAGCATCGGTCATGCGCGGATACTGTCATCCAGTTGCAGCTACGTGACCACACTGAAGAAATCAATGATGGTTTCTCTGTATTGCAGGGATCACTTGGTGGGATCGTGTCACCCAACCTTGGTGGCAGTGACAACTTTGAAAACCACAACAGTACTCTGACATCCATGCTTGACTTGGTGGATGCAACAATGTCGCCGTCCCAGGACCGCCACTTCTATTAACCACTAAAAGTAGACGAGGGTATAATGCCGGATACAAACGAACTGTCCGCAGTCGAGGTCCACGACACGCTTCAGCGAATCGTGACTGAGATCCTGCAATTGGGAATGACACTGATCGTTCACGATGACGGGCACATCTCCTGGGCGACATCACCGAACACTCCCATTGTACTTACTCAGGATCAGAAGAAAAAGAAAGACCCCATGCCGTTGTGCACGTACATGACGGATTGCCGTATCCCTGGGGCGCTAATCCTGAACCCACTGAATGAAAGTGTTGGTGAAATGACCAGTGAAAAACGCTGGTACTACAGTGTCACCAACATGGCGCACAGCATGGCTTTTGCTCAGGTGATCCGTAGCATGCTGGA